>Ga0187886_1000013_pt1 | contig 279600 bp, 266 predicted proteins | sample June2016WEW_20_1_FD_133001 | JGI IMG/M metagenome (GOLD analysis project Ga0187886, IMG submission 133001) | Peatland microbial communities from SPRUCE experiment site at the Marcell Experimental Forest, Minnesota, USA - June2016WEW_20_150 | ecosystem: Environmental > Terrestrial > Soil >...
AGTTATCGTCTGTGCGATTATGAGAAAACTGGTTCATGTTATCTTTGGCGTCCTGAAATCCGGGAAAAAGTACGATCCAAATTATAAGCCAGCTTCCGCTTGACAAGAACGGTATCTACAAAGTGTTAACATCACCATAAATTGGATAATGAAGATTATCGATTGAAGTGTACATAAAAAAGGCAGGGTCATAGCAACCCTGCCTCCTCTGCATTTACCATCCCGACTCAGACGGCCAAGGCCCTCATAACTGTGTCAAGAACACTGCCTGGAATGAGGAATTCAGCTCCCTTATTGACTTTTTGCAAATACTCCTTGTCCGCGAGAAGCTGACTCCCTACCTTCTCTAAAGCTGCCAAATCCGTGTAATCACAGAACCAACGTATCGTTCCATATTCGCCGAAACTGTCCATGTAAACGCTCAGCTGGATCTTATATTTCTTGTTTACGAATTCCGTTATCTCCTTTGCCCACTGCACCGTTTGGACGTAATTTCCATATTTAATCCTTGCACTTCTTGTCCATCTAACCATATTCGTAGCCTCCTTTCCAGTTCTCTCCAGCTATAATGGTGTCAATGATCTCATCAAGTTACTCTTTTTTCATCGACTCCATTTGCAGGTTTAAGTGTCTTGCGGTAAAGGTACGGTTCCCTTGAAAAGCCTCCAATGAAACCATTTCTGATCCTGCTTCCTGTTGTTGATAAGGGAATGGCTTTTATCTGAACGATTTCCTCATTTCTTAGGCTTGTAGGCCCCACAGGTGACGATAATGTCTCCATATTTTTCAAAATAAGCCGTTTTGGGCTCCACCTTCTTACTCAGGGGGTCGATATACTTGTAATCCTGCCAGCCCGATTCCTTGGTTTTGGCCATCTCAATTCGTTCCTTGATAAAGAACTTTCCATCGGGATCTTTCAATTCGGTGAGGTTTTTCCCGAGTAAGTCCGGATTGAATCCACGGGCAAGACACTTCCCGTCCATATCAAAGACCGTGATATACAGATCCCTGTACACGAACTTTCCCTTGGGGTTATTGATTTCCGCAAAAGCCTTCTCCTGGCCGTTTGCTTTTATATAGGCGATGGCCTTCTTGACCATTTTTTTTGCTTCGCCTGTCGTGCCTCGTTTCTCGGCGGCGTACACTGATGTCACCACAAAGAGGCAAATGAAAATCGATATCATAACTTTTTTGAACATATCCCTGCTCCTCTCCTAACGTGAGCTTGCCAAATGATTAAATTTTGATTTACTTTTTCACTGAGTCATGAACGATTTAAGCTTTTTGGGTACAGTGACTATAATGGAAAGTTTCCTCCAAAGGACAAAGGGAAATCCCTTGGAGGCTTCATATTGGTACCTTTCGGAAGCTCGTTATCATACTACACTCCAAAAGGTTAGATGTTAGGTTGTGAGATTAATTGGGGCCAGGTAGGAATAGTAAATCATACTCTCATCTGCATGGACAGTCAAAGGGAAAATTCCATCCCGTAATTTACCCCACATTGTTGATTTTCATTTGAAATGTTGCATTCTGATGAGAATTGCCAAAAACAAGATTACAGGAAGTTAGCAACAGCGGTCGTTTGTTTCGTTTACGTGCGAGTCCCCGGTAAGGATAGAAATGGGCAATGGAAGGAAATGCTCATTTTCCTAATAGTAATATATAATCCTTACAATATAGTAATTTTTTATTCCTATAGCTAACGGAAACATAGAGCCGGTTGGTATGTCGTTTAGTGAAAAATGAGGCATAGGGTCACTTGTGCATTCAAGTTTTTTAAAAGCTTCGGATACATCAAGAATCCTTGGCCTTAAATCCCTAATTTGTCTATCATCGTTGTAGGCAACACCCTTAAATGAATCCATTATTAGACTTGATAATCGGTCGACGTCAGGTCGGTCATTACTATGAATGTCTTCTAAAAAAACATCTATTTTCATTTCAACATTTTTATTCCATGGATGCGGGTACAGTTTTTCTATATCTTGTTTTTTCGCTTCAACCTCTTTTAAGGCTCTACGCTTCGCTCCTTTACTCCTAAAAGACCTTGGTGTTCCAAGATTTATAAAAGCAATACCCCACTGTCTGACAGCAACGTATGGGTACTCCAACTGTGGATCTCTAACCGAAGATAGCCATTTATTTATATCAGTCTCGTCAAACTTTTTTAGTACCTTATCTCTCTTAATGTTTTCAAAACCTAAAATGTTATACCATGGATAAAAATCTACAGTTTCACATTCAACCCAGTCATCGTTGACATACTCCTCTGAACCGAATGGTGGATAAAAAATTAACAAAGACTTAGATGTAAATTTAATTCTGTTTCGGCTAGGAAATATAAGATCTCGGCAGAAGTCAGAAAATATTATTTCCGACTCTAGCGACAGCCCAAATTGCTTAAACAACTTTTGCCCTATATGATATAAACTCAGGGGACGGTGATTCATAAGAACCAATGAACATAATGGTCAGAAAATGGGGCACACTTCCAATATTTCTTCTTAACTAAGAATTACGATAAAATTTGCTTTGTTGATTAACATATCAAATCTATAACAGTCGTTATCATTTGTCGATTATTTGTTTCGGGAAGAAGCCATTCGTCAAAGACTTCAAGGGTATTTTTAAGATTTTATGCATTTTCTTAAAATATTTGTATGCAAACTAAACATCTATTCTTTTGCGAATAAAAAACCCCGCTCTCTTTTCGTGAGACACGGGGATCGTGAAATCAATCCATCTTTCCCTCTTAAACGACATTAAAGGGGTTTTGTAATACTGTCCTAAAACCCGCTTAGAATTTAAGCAAAACTATAACTAAAGAATCAATCAGTCAAGTCATTTTCAGGATTCTGATGAGGAAAACGGCATTCTTCCATCTTATGGTTCGTCAACCTCGTTTACTCATAACGTCCGTCGCTGAAAAAATTTACAATTTTTTCTCGAAGATATTTAATGTGGAATAAATTTAAACCACGGGTATTCTGGCAGAAATAAAAGAGCAGAAACACTTGCAAATTCTTGTCTGGATACTATAATCACCAAGAACCTATGTAAGAAAGCTGGAGTAAAATGCATAGAACAGCAGGCAATGGAAGTCTATGAACGTGCGAGACAGAAATTCACACACAAATTCACACACAAAAAAAGAAGAGGGATTAGCTGTCTCGCTAACCCCTTGATTTAATGGAGCCGATGCGCGGAATCGAACCGCGGACCTACTGATTACGAATCAGTTGCTCTACCGGCTGAGCTACATCGGCTCTGCTTGTGCAATCAAGTGACGGTGCAGTCCTGAATTTACAGTGAATGGTGATATATGTTCCTGTTCACCAACGATTAGACTACTTATATGAAGGCATCTTCTCTGTCAAGATTTTAAGATACAGACATTTCAACAGAAGGTAGAAATCTTTTTGCCTAACGCCGGAAAAGAAATAGATTCCTCACGTTCCTTCGGAATGACAGCGACCCTGGATTCCCGCTTTCGCGGGAATGACAAAGAGGGGGCGGGAATGACAAGGGAGGGAAAATTGCCACGGCCCTTCAGGCCTCGCAATGACCATATACGGCAGACCTGAAGGTCTGCACTACTCTTCTAAATTAGAATGACATTAACTCTGGATTCCCGCCTGCGCGGGAATGACAAAAGGGGGGCGGGAATGACAAGGGTGGGGCCTTCTTTACCTTGACTTTCGAAACGCCTTTGGTATTATTCGACAAAATCTGAGGGCTATTGCCATGAATGAACGACTAAAAAAGATATTCTCCGTGTCGCCTCTGAAAATAACGCTCTTTGTAATTTTTATCGCTCTCATCATGTTCTTCATTGATGTCCCGTTTCTTCGATTCATGGAACTGAAGGCCCTTGATTTACGGATGGTTTCCAGGGGAAAACTCCCGGCAGGGGGAGAAACGGTCATCGCCGCAATCGATGAAAAGAGTTTGGGCGAATTAGGACGATGGCCGTGGCCCAGGACAACAATTGCCGGGCTTGTTAATAGACTAAAGGGATACGGGGCGAAAGCGGTGGGGTTCGATATTGTTTTTTCAGAACCTGATCAAAATTCCAGCCTCAGTGCTATTGTCGATCTTACAAAAGAGGTCAAGAAAATAGGGATTAAAGACAAGAGGGTGCAGGGGTTGCTTGACAAGAAAAGGCTGGTGTCCGATACCGATGCGGCTCTGGCTAAAGCGATCAAACGTGCAAAGAATGTCACCCTCGGTTATTTCTTTCTCAAATCCAGCAAGGAAGCAGAACATCTAAGCGAAAAAAAAATTGAGGCGGCGGGAGAGAATATCGCCAACTCCAGATACCAGATGATACAGGGCGAAACGAGCCCTGACGAGTCAGCTTTAGTCAATGTTACAGCTTATTCAGCGGTAACAAATCTTAAACTGCTGAGTAACGCTGCCGAAAATAGCGGCTACTTCAACGCCTTCCCCGACACTGACGGAACCATTAGATGGTCCCCCCTGGTCATGAGATTCCAGGATAATTACTATTTACCCTTGTCTATGTCCTTGCTTGTCCAGTATCTGGACTGGCCGATGGTTACCTTGAATATGGCCAAGTTCGGCATCGAGGGAATCAAAATAGGCGACATCAACATTCCCACGGACGAAACCGGGAGGATGCTAATTAATTATTTAGGGCCGGGGAAGACATTCCCCCACTACTCGATTGTCGATATAATTAAGGGCCGCCTTCCCCCGGATACTTTCAAGGATAAAATCGTGATTGTCGGCGCCACGGCCATAGGCATCTATGATTTGCGTGTGACGCCGTACAGCAGCGTCTATCCCGGCGTGGAAATCCACGCAACGGCAATAGATAATATCCTGCACGGTAATTTTCTGCACCGCTCCTCCGGGACATCACTTCTGGATATCTGTGCAATTGTATTCTGCGGCCTGCTCATAGGCATCGTCGTTCCGAGGGTTAAGGCGGTTCAGGGAATAATCTTAAGCTTGCTCGTTGTAACGTCCTTCGTCCTCATAAATACATTTATTTTTTCCCGCTACAATTTATGGCTGAACATTATTTATCCTGTTCTCACGATGATGACGATTTATCTCGGTATCACTGTTTACAGGTACATTACGGAAGAGAGAGAAAAAAAGAAGATACGGGGCGCCTTCCAGTATTACCTCACGGCTTCAGTCATTAACGAGATGCTGAAAGACCCCTCTAAGCTTAAACTTGGCGGCGACAAGAAAGACCTGACGGTGCTCTTTTCCGACATCAGGGGATTTACCACAATATCAGAGAAGATGACGCCGGAGGCCCTCGTACACCTGTTAAATGAGTATCTGACGGAAATGACCAATTTGGTTTTCAAATATGATGGACTCCTGGATAAATACATGGGCGATGCCATCATGGCCGTATTCGGCGCTCCTCTCGATCAGCCGGATCACGCGCTCCGCGCATGCCGAACGGCACTCGGCATGATGGAAGAATTGAAAAAACTTCAAAAGAAATGGGCCGACGAAGGCAGACCAGTTTTTGACATCGGCATAGGCATCAACAGCGGCGACATGGTAGTAGGCAACATGGGTTCGGATATGCGATTTGATTATACCGTCATGGGCGATATGGTGAACTTAGGCTCCAGGCTGGAAGGAATCAATAAGGAGTATGGAACTAACATAGTTATCAGTGAATACACATACGCAGTCGTCAAGGATGCCCTTTTCTGTCGGGAACTGGATTCGGTCCGGGTTAAGGGAAAGAAACTTCCTGTAAAGATCTATGAGCTCTTAGGCGAAAAGAAAGACACCGAAAAGTGGGAAAAAGCCGTCGGCCTTTTCGAAGAGGGACTGTCAAAATACAAGCTGGGCCTGTGGGATGAGGCGATTGCCGCTTTCGGGAAGGTCCTTGAAGTAAAACAGGACGATGCACCCTCAAAACTGTATATTGACAGGTGTCAGGAACTTAAGAAGAAACCGCCTGAAGGTCCGTGGGACGGCGTATTCACTATGACGAGAAAATGATCCCCCATAACGGGAGGGGGAAGATGTAGTGCAGACCTTCAGGTCTGCTGTTACCTTGGACGGGACAAGGATTTCTCGTTTCACTCGAAATGACAAAATGGAGTCATAGCAGGACTAAAGTCCTGCACTACTTACTACTATGAACACCCCCTTTACAAAAGCGGGAGCAAGAAAGAAGGCGACTGGATTCCCGCCTCCGCGGGAATGACAGAGTATAGTGCAGACCTTATATGAACACCCCCTTTGAAAAGGGGGATTATTTTACGGTCGATAATGGCGCTAAAAGAAGATCAGAAATATAGAAGCTGGGTAGAGGTCGACCTCGATAATTTCACCAAGAACTGGAATGAGATGAAACGACTGGTCGGCCCTGACGTAAAAATTCTTCAGGTAGTCAAGGCTGACGCGTACGGCCACGGCGCAATTGAGATTTCCAACGTCGCCCTGAAAAATGGCGCCGCTCTTCTGGGCATTGCCAATGCAGACGAAGGCGTGCAGCTGCGCGTCAGCGGCATAATAACTCCCATCCTTATCCTGAGTCCATCCACCGGCTCTGAAATTGATGAAATCATTAAATACAATCTGATACCATCTGTCTCGGATATCAACTTCGCCCGGGAACTTCAGAAAAAAAGTAAGAAGGCAGATATAAGGACACCTATCCACATAGAGGTGGATACAGGCATGGGGAGAGGCGGAACGATCCATCACGAGGCTTTCAAAATGATTGAAGAAGTCCTCGGATTTCCCAATATCGTAGTTGATGGCATATTCACTCACCTGTCGTCCAGTGAAACTATGGATGCATATAACACAATGCAGTGGAAACTCTTTAAAGAGCTTCTGGATAAACTGGAGAAACACCAGATCCGGATTCCCGTCAAACATATGGCAAACAGCGGCGCCATACTCAATTTTCCAGCATTTCACCTGGATATGGTGAGACCGGGTCTCATGTCTTATGGCATCTATCCCGGACCGGAAACAAAAGCAAAGGCAGATCTGGCGCCTGTCATGAGTTTTAAAACGAGGGTGGTCCTCATTAAGGAATTCCCTAAAGGATACAGCATCGGATATGGCCGGTCTTATATAACGGGTAAGCCGACAAAGATAGCTACTATACCGGTCGGATACGGTGACGGATACGGACGCATCCTCTCCAATCAAAGCGAAGCGCTTGTCAGGGGAGAGCGCGCCCCCATAGTCGGGAATATCTCCATGGACATGTGCACCATCGATGTCAGCCACGTAGATAATTGCCGGATCGGTGATGAGGTGGTCCTGATGGGCGACCAGGGCCATGAATACATATCTGCCGATGAGATCGCGGGAAAAGTGAATACCATCAGCTATGAAATTCTATGCGCTTTAGGCAAACGGGCGCCACGGGTTTTCTTGCATAAGGGAAAAACTGATACCGTAGAGCCCCGATTGCGGAGAATTTTTATTCCCGGCGAAGAAAAGTCAATCGCCAGGATCGACGGTATTATGCGCCACTGCTTTCAGGCAAGGGCCCACGATGAAGAGCTGGGAGATGCCATATATTACGAGATGTTTGAAACCCTCTTTGGTAAAGAAGACCGCCAGTTGGAGCTAAGGACCAATTTCAAGTATGATATTTCTGTAAATGAGTTTTCCAGGGAAGAGAGGATTGCAGACGATAGAGCGGCAGAATATTTCAAGGTTACCACTCATATCGAATATATGAAGACCTTAAAGAATCCTTTCTTCATGATAGGCTGCGCCCTAAACGATGAACATCTGGCCTCTTTCTTCAACGACAAGAAATGCGAGTACCGGTGGCTCTTAAGCAGGGGGGATGATCCGGTTACGGAGAAGGATTTCAAAGTCGCCGGGGTGCGCATAGACAATGAAGATGTGCCCATAATAAGGACGGAAAATACAGAGAGAGGTTATGAGGTCTGGTGCGGCGATGATAAGCTCAAAAAGAAGTTGAATAAGCAGGCCAGGGTGGAAATCGAGATAGTTACGAAGAAATCTAAAAGCAGCAATACCTTCTCTGTCTACATTGTATACCCCACCAGGGGTCTTGATATTTCGTTCAATTACGAGGGAGTAAAATTCAAATATGTGAAAGAAGTCAGCTTCTTTGCAGGGAAGCAACCGTATCCGGAGGTCACCCGGAAACAGGGAAAATCCATCAGGCTTCGCATCAGCGACAATGAATGGATATTCCCTAACAGCGGTGTGACTTTTTTCTGGGATTATTGATTATATGAAAAAGCTAAGAGTAGGCATCATATCGGGCGGCATGTCCTCAGAGAGGGAGGTCTCGCTAAACAGCGGCAGGAATGTCTATGATAATCTTGATACTGAACTCTACGAAGGCAAACCGATATTCATGGATGATCGGGGAAGCCTGTGGGGCATCACGTGGCAACTCGTTTCTCAAAACACCACCGTCGACATATCGGAACGTTTGTCCAAGGAGGCGCGCAAGATATCATACGAGGACCTGAAGAAGGAAATAGATTTCGCCTTCATATCCCTGCACGGAAAATATGGAGATGACGGATGCATCCAGGGTCTACTGGAACTCTTGGGGATACCCTACACAGGACCCGGGATACTGGCATCAGCCCTGGGCATGGATAAACACATGCAGCAGACACTCCTGAAGGCTGAAGGGTTGAGTGTCCCCGACAGTATCATCGTCCACGAAAGAGAGTGGATGGAAAATAAGGAAGACGTCAAGAGGAGAATCACCGAACATTTTGCATTCCCTGTTTTTACGAAACCTACCAGGGAAGGTTCAAGTGTAGGCGTTACAGGCGTCAAAGATGAAGATTCCCTCGAGAAGGGGATCGAAGATGCCCTTAAATATGATAATGCAATTCTGGTTGAGGAATATCTTCAGGGGATAGAGTTTTCGTGCATCGTTTTGGAAGAGGATGGTGAAGCCAGGCCGCTTGATCTCACGGAGATTTACCCTCAAAGCGAATATTATACCTATGACGACAAGTATATGCCGGGGAGGTGCAGGAAGTTCACCCCGCCCAAAAATATCCCCTCGGATGTAGTAGAAAAAATCAAAGCGGAAGTCCTCAAGGTTTACCATGCATTGGGATTCAGATCGTACGGACGCATCGATGGCTTTCTGACAAAAGACGGCCGGATACTCATCACTGATCCCAATTCCTCATCCGGTATGGCGCCTTCATCATTCTTCTTTGAACAGGCCGCCTCTATGGGGATGCTTCCCACAATGGTCATATCCAGGCTGATACAGAACGCCATCAAAATCCACCAGGAAAAAAAGGGGCCCTTATAACGGTCTCGCGATATGATCATCGCTCTGTGCCGGCAAACTAATAATAGTTTGCTCCTGGGAAATGACTTTACAAAAAAACAAAATATCATTATAGTTCGCAGTCGTAGCGCTGACAATCGGCTGGTAATAATGGGAGAAAAGCAGTTGACATCTTCGAATAGCACGGGCAGCGAGAGGCTCAAGGTCGGGATTGTAATGGGAGGAGTGTCTTCTGAAAGAGAGGTTTCTCTTGAGAGCGGCAGAAATATCTTTAACAAAATTGATCGTAAAAAGTACGATCCCATTGCCATATTCATGGATAGCAAGGCAGCCTTCTGGGAAATACCGATAAAGCTCCTGATGCGAAACAGCACGAAAGATATTGAGGAAGATCTGTCGGAAGAGGCTAAATATATCCCATATGAGATGTTGAAGGCCCGGACAGATTTTATCTACATCGGTCTGCACGGCAAATACGGCGAAGATGGATGCTTGCAGGGCCTGCTGGAGCTTCTCAACATCCCCTATACCGGCTCAGGGGTACTGGGATCTGCCTTAGGGATGGATAAATATGTGTGCAGAAAGATCCTGGCCGCAAGCGGAATTGATGTACCGAAGACATTGCCTGTTTTCAAACGGCAATGGCAATCCGAAAAGAATAAGGAAATCCTTGACGCCATTGAAAAAGAGATCCGGTTCCCCTGCGTCGTAAAGCCGACACGCGAGGGATGCAGTACGGCTGTGAAAAAGGTAGTTTCAAAAGAAGGCATACCGTCTGCCGTGGAAGAAGCATTCAATTGGGATAACACGGCATTGGTAGAGGAATTCATCGACGGCATGGAGGTAACGTGCGGGGTCATCGAGGATGATCAGCCCTTGGCACTGACTCCCTCTGAAACCATTCCTACGGACGCCGTCCTTTCCCTTGAAGACAAGTTTCTCTATGGTCAGGGCGAAAATAAAACACCGGCCAGAGTTCCGGATAATATACTGAAGAAGATTAAGGACGTTGCCGTTGAGACCTTCCGTGCTCTCGACCTGAAGGGTTATGCAAGAATCGATATGTTCGTGAGGAAGGACGGGAGAGTCGCTGTCCTTGAGCCGAATACCCTCCCCGGGATGACGCCCTCCACCGTTCTTTTTCACCAGGCGGCGGCCTCCGGAATTACCCAGACAGAGTTCATTGACCGCGTGATTGCTTCATCCCTGAAGGCTCACGAAAGAAAAAGAGGGCCGTTGTAAATAAGGGAAGTTAATTTGGCCCTCAATCATTTGACAAAGCAGCGCAAAGAATATCTAGTAAATAGTTGAGACCACACTACTATCTCTCCACGTCTGCACAGTTTCCCAAATGAGTAATCGCCGTCTCATAAGAATATTGACAATATGTGATAAATGACTATATTATGTATGAATTTCGGGGGTTATTATCCCAATCCAATGGTTTGACTATGCATTTCAATCCGGCACAAAGGTCGCTCGCAAATAATGTGTTTCAACAGGCGGAAAACCTCACGGGGCAGTATTTCCGTTTTAACCGCGAAGAGATGAAGAAATACCGGTATGATGTAAAGACCCTCGCTGATCTTGAAAAACACGAAATGAGAGATGGGGCATTTGCACATTTATGCAGGTACCATTTCAATAAAGATCAAGACCTGGATAAATCGGGTGATTTTCATTTTTACAGAGTCTGCCTTCAGGATAACCAGATTCTCAATGCCGTTGAGAGGGGACATTCTTTCATCAGACTGAACCCCTTGCTGTTATATATTGCCGCACACGAGCTTGTCCATATCATACGGTTCGAGGCCAGAGAAATTGATTTCGATGCATCGCGGGAAGAAAAAGAGCGGGAAGAAGATAAAGTCCATACGATAACGAGGGATTTGCTTCAGTCCCGCATCTCTCCTGATCTCAGACTTATTTTTGATTGCTTCAGCAATCGTTACAAAATAGGAGATATTTTAATTCACTAACCTGGGGTTCGGGGCTCGTCCCGAGCATACCATTGATTTAAGAAAATATTCATTGGTGGAGGGCTTGTATGCCGATTTATGAATATAAATGCAGGAAGTGTGGAAAGCGGTACGAACTGTTTCAGCACATGACTGATCCCGTCGCCAAGACGTGCAAATTCTGCAAAGGTCCTGTCAGCAAACTCATTTCCATGTCATCCTTCCATTTGAAGGGTTCCGGTTGGTACGTTACAGACTACGGCGGAAAGAAGGCGCCCGCAAGTGAGACGAAGAAAGACGATACTGTAAAATCCGAAACAACAGACACCGTAAAGACGGAATCGACCGCGAAACCGAGCACGGAAGATTAAGAAACTAAGAAATCTTATCAACAAAAGTGGCTTCCACAGAAGTGGAGGCCTTTTTTTTCAGACCTTGGCTCTCCACTTGTCATTTCGAACGAAGTGAGAAATCTTTTGCAACCTTGATGAAAGATTTCTCAGTCGCTGCGCTCCTTCGAAATGACATGGGGGGCTGGTCCTTTGGTTTCAATATCAAAACCGGATTGTTCGTCCCCTCAGGTTGGCGCATCTGGCGGGCTAAGTTATCTCGCCTGGTTCGTTTGATTGCGTTTCCCGCGGAGACGCTGCATCAGAAAGCGGTCCATAGCCTCCTGGGAAATGTCATTGCCTATGACCTCTCTGATCGTATCAATGGGAATCTCCACCCGCGCCGCGCTCCTGTGGCCGCCGGCATTCCCATAGTTTGCGAAAGCCTTTGTGGCAATTGCCCCGCAATCCTGGCGGTACCCATCCCCCCTGAAAATAATGACAAGCCTGTCTTTGACAACTCCAGCGATAATAACGTAGGAGATGTCAACGATGCGCAGAAAAAAGTCCGCCACCTGAACACATGCATCGACACTTTCCACCCTGCCCAGAAAACTCATAATCCTGTCACGGTAGCGCCGCCTGTTGCGATATGCGTAATCGTAATACTTGAGAAAGCGTTCGGGGATTTGATTCAATTCGATGCGGCGGATAAGCTGTCGATTAGCGCGGGCAAAATTCAGGTAGTATGCACTGATGTCTTCAAGAATGACGTCGCGCTCGAAATTGTTTGTATCGGCCTTGATTCCGTAAAGAAGCGCCGTGTAAAGTTTCTTGGGAATTTTCACCTTTGCAGCGAGGAGGTACTCCGTCATCATCGTTGATAAGGCGCCATAATTCTCCCGTATGTCGGCCAGCTCCGCGTGCCATACTGTTGTACAGGGATGATGATCAAAGACAATCTGTGGTTGAACGTCTTGGAGGGCATCCCCGAAAAAGGTAGGCTGGGCGTCTACAATGGCAATCAACCGGTATGCCCGGATATCTGTTTTGTCCAAGAGTTGAATGTCCACTTTCATTGCCCGGATGAACTCAATATTCTGCTGGCGAACGATGGGTTCAGTGGCAACGAAGGTACACTTCGACAAACCGGCAATCTGCCGGAGAAGTTCCTGAAGGGCCATGCATGATGCAACAGCGTCCGGGTCAGGACTGCCAAACATGAGAACCGCAAGGGCATCATCCTGTTTGACCATGGTCTTGAGTTTCATTACATTGTGTAATGTCTCTTCTTTAATGAGGAATGATTCAATGCGTTTCATAAGCGTCGCTAAACGGGACCTCCGCTCCGGACGATCAGATGATTACGGATAGAGAACCCGTATTTTCCCTTTCGGTTCCGATATGATTTCACCCACGATGGCCGCCTCAACAATACCATCAGCATGCATCCTGCCAATTAATGTTTCTGCCTGACTTTCCGGCAAGGCAATAAGCAGTCCGCCGGCGGTCTGCGGATCAAACAGGATATCCACCATCCAATCAGGACAAGCCGGAGCAACCTCGATGAATTTCGAGCGATACTGACGATTCCGTTCCAGCCCCCCGGGCACAATTTCTTTCTCGACAAATTCTTTTATTTCCGGGAAGAATGGAACAGATGACGCATGAATAAGCATGCCCACATCGGAGTCTTCCACCATTTCACAGGCATGACCAAGAAATCCAAATCCCGTGATGTCGGTACAGGCATGAATGTCAGGCATTTCCAGCATGAGGTCCGCCGCCTTCTTATTCAGGGTAGTCATGTACTTTGTCGACTTTGCCACAAGCGCCTCACCGGCCAACCCGGCTTTCAGCGCCGTAGAGACAATACCGGTACCTAAGGGTTTGGTGAGAACCAGCTTGTCCCCTACCCTTCCGCCTCTATTGAACAGTACTCTGTCCGGATGAACCACGCCGGTCACAGAAAGCCCGTACTTCGGTTCTTCGTCTTCAACGCTGTGCCCTCCGATGAGAAGGACGCCAGCCTCCCGCATCTTATCAAGCCCCCCCTGAAGAATCTGCCGGAGTATAGACATATCCATTGTCTTTGCGGGGAAGCAGACGATGTTCAGCGCTGTAAGCGGCCTTCCTCCCATGGCATAGACGTCGCTCAAGGCATTTGTAACGGCTATCTGGCCGAATGTGTAAGGATCGTCCACGATAGGCGTAAAAAAATCCACCGTCTGGATAATAGCCAGATCGTCACGGAGTTTATAAACTCCGGCGTCTTCCGCATGTTCCATCCCGACGATCAGATTCGGATCGGAAATCAACGGCAAATCTCGCAATGCTTCACTCAGGTCGCCCGGACCGATCTTGCAGGCTCAACCGGCCCCGTGGACAGTCTCGGTAAGGCGTATCTTTAGTTTCTCTTCCATGGGGGTATATTACAGTAATCGGCAAAATGCGTCAATATTTTGTGTTGCGGCAATAAATTAGGGTTTAAGAAATATCACGAAGACTCCCGCTTTGATTGTGGCTCGTAATTGTGGTAACTTATCCAATATGAGCCGGGATAAATTTATGGATATCACCATCCAGCAATTGGAAGTCCTCATGGCACTGGTTGAAGCAGGCAGTTTTACCAGAGCCGCCGCCAAACTTTCCCTTTCCCAACCGTCTCTGACCAAGCGGATCCAAAACCTGGAAGAAGCGGTAGGGTCACGATTGGTCAACCGTGGAGCAACAGGAATTTCTCTTACACCGGAAGGTCAGATTATCTATGGTTATGCAAAACGGACCATCCGATTAAGGGAGGATGCCAAAGAACGCGTCGTAAGACACAAGGCGCAGGAATCAGGGCATATCTATGTGTCCGCCAGTACCATACCGGCCACATACATCCTTCCCCGCTTACTAAGCCGTCTGAAACATACACACCCTGATATACGGGTACACATGCAGATGCATGACAGCGAGGAAACGCTGCAAATTGTCCTGAACGACCAGGCAGAAATGGGTTTCATCGGTAAAGAACCTATAAACAAGAAACTGGTTGTGCAGCGTCTATGGAAGGATTCTCTGGTCCTCGCTGTCCCTTTCGACCATCCTCTCGCAAAACAAAGGACTACGAGAACAGAAGAGTTAGCAAAGGTGCCTTTCATCATCCGGGAAAAAGGGTCGGCAACGCGTGATATTGTCGAGGAATGCCTCCAGAAGCAACTGGGCACAAGCCTGTCCTGCTTCAATGTAATCTGTGAAATGGGAAGTTCCGAGGCCGTCAAAGAGGCCATACTGGCAGGTTTAGGCGTTTCGATTCTGTCCACTTTTGCAATTAAACGGGAAATATCGCAGGGTTTACTGACCACTCTTCATGTCAGTAGCTGCAACATGGAAAGATATTTCTACCTCGTCTACAAGAAGCAATTTCCTCTAATGATGTACCACAAGCACTTTTTGGACCTCGTGAAGAGATATTTCCCATTCAGATAAGTCATGCCGCAGCAAGCCGAAGAATCGGCAAAACCACATCTTCCCTATAACAAATAAGAATAAAGGGCATACGTCTATAGCTTATAGGAATTTGACTTATTCAAATAAGCTATATTACAATTATTAAATAGGCAATCGAAGAGGATAGCTTATATTTGATGCGCCGAGAATTGTCCTTCACAACTATAGCGGTGCCCGCCATGCCTTTTGTCGGGATCCAGCCTTGATTGGAGATGTTCTGAGGGCTCTGTTGTGGAATTCGTGACTGCGACAATAACAATAAAGATAAGAGGAGGTTCATGAAACATGATTAAGAGGAGATTGTTGGCAATTTTGATCAGCGCTATTTTTGTTTTCGGATTTGCGAGTGTCAGTTCCGCCGCCTGGGGTACCAAAGAACTCGACACTGAGAAGAGTGCGGTAACATTTGCGCGGGAAGTGGAAAGAGGCGGTTACAAGATCGTAACAACACAGGAGTTGAAAAGCTGGATTGACCAGAAAAAAGATATGCTGATTGTTGACACCCAGCCTTACGAAGCCAGTTTCAAGAAACAACATATCCCCGGAGCGGCAAATTTGGAACTGCCCAGACCGGAAATGACAAAACTCGACGATAAGACTAAATCGGCATTGAAAAATCTCCTTGGACCCGACAAGAACCGCCTTATTGTTTTTTACTGCGGATTTGTAGAATGCACCCGGAGCCACAATGCGGCGATGTGGGCCACGAGGCTCGGCTACAAAAACGCTTATCGCCAGCCCGGCGGCATCAGGGCCTGGAACGAAGCAGAATATCCGGTAGAAAAAGTCCCATAAAGAACGGAATGGGACATTCTCAAGCGTAAAGGCTTTTCTCGCTGCCTTTCCAGCATCCACAGGATGTGGCCTCTGCGCCACATCCTGTCCTTTTCTCCATATATACGGAAACCTGGATGTAATGATCACTGGTCAAGGCGATTGCCTATTACACGAGTGGCCTAACCCTCGCCTCGCAAGGTATGCATAGAGAAGCAATTGATCAATTCAGAAAGGCCGTAGCAACTGATCCTTATTTCGCGGAGCCATACCTGCGTTTGAGCAAGTGAGGCGGCCGTTTCATATGTTGAGTATATTGAAGTCTTCAGGTGAATCGCCCTTGCCGGCACGAAGAAAGGGGATACGGAAAGTCTTTTTAGAGTGTATAGAATGGAAGTACAGTCGACCTTTATAAGACGGGATTACGATGCGCTATTTTTGTCAGCGGCGTTCTTACGTTCGTAATCTTTGATAGCCTCGAGCAAAGCTGTGGTTCCTGAAAGGACGCATTTGCCGTCGCGGCTGGGAATCCCCTTAAGGGCAAGTATAACATGGGTGTCGGTTATCCGCTTCGCCTCACTTATGGTCTTGCCTTTTGCCAGCACCGTGGTCATGCTGCTCGTCGCAACGGCGCCAGCGCATCCGGAGGATTGGAATTTGATATCCGCAATTCGGCCTCCGTTTATTTTGATCCACAGCTGCATTTCATCGCCGCAGGAAGGATCGCCGACGTGTGCCGACCCGTCAGCGTCTGTTATTCTGCCGACATTTCTCGGATTCGTGCTGTGGTCCGCTACCAGTTCATTATAAAAAAGCACCGGGCCGTGAGGGAGCTCCATTCCCAGTTGCAGTTCCTCGTCCTCATATCTGTTTTTCCTGTAGAGATCCTTCCAGTCATCAGATCTCCTCTTTATATCTCTTTGCCTCATCCTGTCACCTGCCGGACAAATATATTACATTGCATCGTTCAGCCCTTGGTATCTTGAATCCGCCGCCGCGGGCGCCCCCGAAAAAAACCATTTCATCGGTCTTCGGTGGGCGACTATAAAAGATGTGTCCGTGCGTGTCAACGAAAAATTGGCGATAAGAATCTACTCCGTCTGAATTCCAGGATTTGTTTAAGCTCTTTGCCATGGCTGTAACGCACGGCCATGGCTTTTTTCAAGTTGATTCTCAATCCGTCGCCGATTTCTTCGGTAGAGTAGAATGATAGATGCAATCCTACTTCAGGCGGAAATCGACCCTGCTGTTCTTTGCTTTCTCCTTCTTATCCGGTGCAAGGGTCTTCGGTTCCACGACGAAGATGCGGTCCGCAGAGATCGTGCCGTCTTTCAGGAGCAGTGACTCGATTCGTGTCGCCCGCTGAGACGCCAAAAGTCTCAGGTCGCTGTCACTGACCGTCAGTTGCGTCATCATCAGTTTTTCCATCTCCGGAACGGGCAGGCTTTTCTTCATACCGATCACTGTTCTGGGTTTCGGGAACTTTTCCGCCTCATAGGCCAGGGTAAGATATCTCGTATATTCATTATCTTTGATTTGGACTTCGTCCACGGAAACTGCCTTCTGCCCGTGACGGATCAGCTCTTTCAGCTTCTGGGCCTTCAGCTTTGCACTAAGCTGATTCCGCTTCAGCCCCTCCTTATCTTTTTCGATGTCCACATGACCTTCGATATCGAGTCTTAAGCCAGGTCGCTCATGGAGGGCCTTAATCAGGGTTTCCATTTTCTTCAAACTTGCTCCGTCTATGGTGGAACTGCCGTCGTCAAACTCGACATAGCCGAGTTCCTCTCCATGACCGAACAAGGAACCCAAAATAGCAAATGGCGCCGTCGCAGCCTTTTCAATAAGGTTGCCGATCACCTTGACCACAATTTGCCAGACGCTGAATTGCGGATCATTGAGGCTACCGGTCACAGGAATATCCAGGTCGATATCTCCTTTTCTGTCCTGCAGAAGGGCAATAGCCAGCTTCACCGGGAGTTTCGTAGCATGCGGACTTTCTACACGATCACCGAAATTGAACTGCCTGAGGAATATCTTGTTTTTGGAATCCAGTTTCTTCTCTACTATCAGATACTGCACATCAAAGGAGAGCTTACCCTTCCTAATGCTGTATCCGGCATATTTCCCCGAATAAGGTGACAGTGGGCTCAGATCCATGTCTTTGAAAGATGCCTTGATATCTACAAAGAGGTTGTCCGGGAAAGGATGAATCCTGCCGGTGATTTCAAGGGGGGCGGAATGATCCAGCTTCCCACGCAGATCCACATCGGCCGTTTTACCAACCATGGAAGAGATTCCGGAGACGCGACCGCCCATCTCCACGAGCTTTGCCGCATAGTTCGGTTTTATATAACGATCCTGAAAATCGATGGTGCCGCCCTGAAGACTTAAGGCGCCGATCTGAATATCCTTAAGAGGCTTTCCTGCCTGTTGCGAAATCTCCTTACCGGTTGTGGCTGTATTAGGTTTCTCCAGTGGCTGCTCTTCTGCGAGATGCTGGAGGTTGATGGTCCCGTCGGGAAGGATAATCAGGCGCGCATAAAAGTCCGCCAGAGAGATATCATTAACACGAAAATAGAAGGGATTATAGCCAGCCTGCACGTTTTTAAAGAAGAGCGAATTCCACTTCAGGAGGTCCTCGGCATTGACCTTGTCGATCGTGGCAAAGTTGGCGACGAGGATATTGCCCGTAAAGCTCACCTTAAGATTATCTTTGTCGGCGGCCTGCACGTTGAGATTCCCCGATGTAGATACCTTGCCGTCGGTTATGCTGACCTTCAGTTTATCATCGACATAAGGCTGCAGCCGGAGAAGGTTTGCAGATTTAACGTTGATGGCGAGATTGGCAGAGAGCGGATCGATGCCTACGGGACCGGCAACAGTAACCACACCCGTTTTGTCCAGACGCAGTGAGAGCGATATGTTGGCTTTAGTGTTTTTCTCCGTGGAAATATGGCTTCCTTTCAGAGATAGTCCGCTGATGTCGATCCGGCCTTCCCTGGGAGGTACAGCATCGAAAAACTGGATTTCCCCATCCTCAATTCCCAGATCGTCTATCTTCAGGATCATAGGTGTCTCATCCTTCTTTGGAGTGATGAGCGACAGCAGATTCAATTTCCCCGCTTTGTTCCGCCGGGCAATCAGTTCCGGCCCCGACAGGGCAATCTTTGAGAAGTGGTAGACCGATGTGAAAGGCTCCAGTGAGAGGGCGGATACCTGAACCATGGGGATACGCAACAGGCGCTGCTTTCCCTGCTCGTCAATAGCAAGGTCTTTGAGCGTCGTATCTCCTTTGATGGTAATTGATGGTTTCTTGTCCTGGTGCTGAATGAAAGAAACACTCGTCTTCGTGCTCAGCAGGCCCGACAATATTTTGAAATTCATCTTTAGAGGCACGTAGGAGAGATAATAAGGGATGTTGAGATCTTTGATATCGATATCAAAAGCGGATTCCCTGGAATCTGCAAACGGCTTAGTCTTGCCCTGGAGCACATAAAGGCCGCCATTGATATTCGCCGAAAGATAAGGGGTGACGTATTCATCAGTGTAGTAAGGTATATCGGAGATGAACGGAACGCTGATATTTATTTCCCTGGCCTTGTGGGTGGTCTTCTTCGGCCCGTCCCAGAAGTCTACCGTGCCATTTTCTATGTGGATGTTATTCAATGAGAATGGCAGCGGCGGTGACTTTTTTTCCACGGTTTCACCTTCCTTGGGGAGCAGATCTGAGAAGTTGTAGGAGCCGTCGTCACGGCGCGTCACCTTGATAACGGGATTTGTGAGCCTGATTTCCTTAAGGATGAGGGCCCTGCGAAAAAGGGAAAGACTGTCGATGTTCAGAAAAAGTCTGTCAAAGCCGATAAAAGTGTCGGCGGCCCCGGAGTCTTTAATCTGAAATGAATCGAGGGTCACAGTAAGCCTCAGGGGGTTTATGGTTATCTGCTTTAGCGTCACTTCGCGGTGCAGGTTTTCTGAAAGAGTTTTGACAAGGAAAGATTTCAGAAGGGGAGGAAGGGCAAAATACGCCGCGATGATAATCACCGCCAGTACGGCAACGACGGACAAAATGACTTTGCTTACGCGACCCATGTTAGCCTCCTATCCGGTCATGCTTGATGTATCATCAAAGCCTTTATAGACCTTCTTTCAGGTTTCAGGCAAGACTTAATCTTTCGCCAGTCCCCGGCTCCGCCAGATCATATAGATGGCAGGATAGATGATCAGTTCGAGGATGGCGGACGTAATCACGCCGCCGACCATGGGCGCAGCAATCCGTTTCATCACATCGGCGCCAGTGCCATGGCTGAACATGATGGGGATAAGCCCTGCAAGAATAACGCTTACCGTCATTATCTTGGGACGGATTCTCTTCACGGCACCGTACATGATGGCATCTTTCAGATCGACCGCATTTTTCAGCTTCCCTTCTTTTATCCATTTCTCATAGGCCAGGTCAAGATAGAGGAGCATCACCACGCCTGTCTCCGCATCGAGCCCCGCAAGGGCAATGATACCGACCCACACGGCGATACTCATGTTGTAATTGAGAATATAGAGAAGCCAGAACGACCCCACGAGGGAAAAGGGAACGGCAAGAAGGACGATCGCCGTTTTTATGACTGATTTCGTATTAAAGTAAATCAGGACAAAAATTATGAAGAGCGTGAGCGGAATGACCAGTTTCAGCCTCTCATGGGTCTTAATCAGATATTCATATTCGCCGCTCCAGGTAAGGCGATAACCGTCGGGGATCGTGAGTGATGCCACCTTCTTCCTGGCCTCGTCAACATAACCGCCTATGTTCCCGCCTGAGTAATCTATATAGACATAGGAGGTCAGGAGCCCTTCCTCGCTTTTTATGGCTGTCGCACCTTTGACAATCTTTATGTCAGCAAGTTCCCCCAGGGGTATGCGCAAGGGACCCTTTGAACCTGACGACGCGGACATGCCTGCTGCCGCTGCCGCGACAGGACGGCTTGCCATCATCACAGGGACCAGCACACGCCTTAGCTTTTCCACATCATTTCGCAGGTCCCGTGCATAGCGGACATTCACAGGATAACGCGCCCTTCCTTCGATGGCAGTAGTCAGGTTCATCCCCCCGATTGCCGCCTGGATCACTTCCCCGACGTCATCCACGGTCAGGCCATATCGCGCCACCTCATCCTTGCGCACGACGATGTCCAGAAAATAGCCGGTCGTGACCCTCTCCGCATATACACTCCTGGTTCCCGGGATTTCCCTCATGTGATGCTCTATGGCGAGCCCTATTTTCTCAATCTCTTCAAGGTTGGGCCCCAGAATCTTAATCCCCACGGGAGTCCTGATCCCCGTGGCAAGCATGTCAATGCGGGCCTTAATCGGCATAGTGAAAGAATTCGAAACACCCGGTATTGACAATGCGTCGTTCATCTCGTTCTTTAGCTTCTCCACGGTCATACCTTTGCGCCACTCCGATTCGGGCTTCAGGTTGATCACCGTCTCGAACATCTCCAGGGGCGCCGGGTCCGTCGCGGTCTCGGCGCGGCCGGCCTTCCCGAAGACTTGGGCGACTTCCGGTATCTTCATGAGAATTCTATCCTGCATCTGCAACAGTCTGGAGACCTCTGAGATAGATGCCCCGGGCATGGTTACCGGCATGTAAAAAAGGGACCCTTCGTAAAGAGGCGGCATAAACTCCGAACCCAGTTTCATAAAAGGATAAATAGTAACAATCAGAATTGCGGCGGCAATTATAATAACTATCTTTTTAAACCTGAGGGCGAGTCCGGCAATAGGCTCATAAAGCTTGTGAAGGATGATACTGATGGGATTTCTGTCCTCGTGTCTTATCTTCCCCCGAACGAAGATTGTCATCAATACAGGCGTCAGCGTGATCGCGAGAAATGATGAGAAGAGCATGGCAAATGTCTTCGTATAAGCCAGTGGTTTAAATAGTCTCCCAGCCTGTGCCTGCAAGGTGAAGACGGGCAGGAAGCCCACCGTAATCACGAGGAGTGAAAAGAAGAGGGAGGGACCGACTTCTTTGGCCGCCTCGATAATCACGTCCGTCCTCTTTCCGGGCCTGCCCTGTGCCTCCCATTCTTCCAGTCTCTTGTGGGAGTTTTCCACCATTATGATCGAGGCATCAACCATGGCGCCGATAGCGATGGCGATACCGCTGAGACTCATGATATTTGATGTGACACCCAGATAGTACATGCAGATAAACGACATTATAATCGCCACAGGCAAGGTGAGGATCACCACGAGGGCGCTGGGCAGGTGGAAAAGGAAGATGAGACAGACGACACTGACGGCAACGGCAAGCTTTATGATTTCATCTTTCAGGGTGTCGATGGAGCGCTTGATCAGGTCTGACCTGTCATAGGTGGTGACAATCTTAACCCCCTTGGGGAGACTGGGTGTGATGTCTTTCTCTATCTTCTCCTTGACCCTTTCTATGACATTAAGGACATTCTCACCGAAGCGGACAACGACAATACCGCCCGCGACCTCTCCCCTGCCGTCCAGTTCCGCAAGACCCCTCCTGATTTCCGGTCCGAACTGGACGCTGGCCACATTCTTCAAAAAGATCGGCGTTCCCGCATTATCCGCGCCCAGGGAAACATCTTCCAGGTCCTTAAGGTTCTTGATGTATCCACGGCCTCTTACCATGTATTCGACACCGGACATCTCCAGAACCCTGCCTTCCACGTCCCGGTTGCTCTTCCGGATTACCTCCATCACTTTGGTGATCGGGATATTGTAGGCAAGGAGGCGGTTCGGATCGATGGTCACCTGGTACTGCTTCACAAATCCGCCTACGCTCGCTACCTGTGAAACGCCGGGAACGCTTTCCAGCGCCAGTTTGAGCGAATAATCCTGGATCGAGCGGAGTTCGGAAAGATCATGCCCGCCTGTCTCATCAACGACGGCATAGGAAAAGCCCCATCCCAGACTCGTCGCATCAGGACCAAGGACAGGATTCACATCAGCGGGAATCTTGTTTTTAACGGCCTGGAGATACTCCAGCACCCTGCTTCTCGCCCAGTAGATATCTGTCCCCTCTTTGAAAATGACATAGATGAACGAACTGCCAAGATAGGAAAAACCCCTGACCGCCTGTACCTGAGGCGCAGCGAGAAGGGTGGATGAAATCGGATAGGTGATCTGGTCTTCCACAAGGTCGGGGCTCCGGCCTGTCCATTCCGTATAGATGATGACCTGGGTATCGCTCAGGTCCGGGATGGCATCGAGCGGCGCATTTTTCAGCGCCCAGTAACCCCATGCAACGGAAATGAACACTATGAGAAATATAATGAACTTATTGCGGGCGCTGTATTCGATGATTCTGGCAATCATATGATACTTTCAAGTCTGATCTATGGCTTGCGCAAGGACTTAACGCCCTTGAGCTGGGCTTCGGAATCAATCAGAAAATTGGCCGATGACACAACTTTCTCGCCGCCTTTCAAGCCTCGCAGGACTTCCACTATGCCGTCCGCACGGAAGCCGACTTGAACCGCACGGGGTTCAAAAACACCATTCCCGCGGTCTACATAGACCACCTGTTCAACGCCGGTATCGATCACCGCCGATTCCGGGATGACAAGCTTCTTGCCCAGACCGATCCTGATTTCCACATTCGTAAACATCTGTGGCTTTAACTGGCCGCTCGGATTTTGCAGAGTCAGTCGGACCTTCGCCGTCCTCGTATCCGCTGAGATGATGGGATAGATATAATCAATCCGTGACACCATTTCCATGCCCGGAAAATAGCTGAGGGTGATGCGGGCCTGTTGGCCTACCCGCACAAAGGCCAACTCGTATTCGTAAATATCGGCGACTATCCAGAGTGTGGAGAGGTCGGCTATATCGAAGAGTTTTTCTCCCGGCATTACCTTCATCCCTTGAATGGCCGCTTTCTGTGTAACGAACCCGCTTACCGGACTGTAAAGGATCAACGTGCGGACGGGCTTCCCCGTTTCCTCAATTCTATTGATCTGTTCCTCGGAGATGTCCCAGAGCCGCAGCCTCTCTCTGGCCGCCGCCAGCGTGGCCTTGGCATCATTCGCAATCATGTCTCGTAATTCGGAAACGGGTTCAGGGCTCGCTGCCGTCTTTGTCTGGTCGCGCCCCGATTGGGCGGCGCCGGGTCGATCCGCCGGGACGGTTTGCTTCGCTGTCCACTTCAATATGCTGAGGTACTCCTGCTGGGTCGCCAGAAGCTCTGGGGAGTAAATCTCCGCCAATGGCTCCCCTTCCCTGACATAACGGCCTGTGTAATTCACGTAGAGCTTCTCTATCCAGCCCTCGATCTTGGTATTGATGGTGGCCAGCTTCTGTTCGTCAGCCTCTATCCTTCCCACCGTTCGTATGACTTTCTGCATGGGCTTTAGGGCAACCTTGACCGTCTTTACGCCGATGAGTTGCTGCTGTTCGGGAGAAAGCTCAATCTGAGGAACTTCCTCTGCCGCCGTTTCTTCCTGCTGGAGATCAGGTTTGACCGTCTTAGTTTTCTCCGTTGCTGCGGGCTTCTGAGCAGTATGTCCCGCATGGCCCTGGGCCAGCAGCGGCGGCGCGATTATGTTTCCCAGGAGGAATGCACCTGCCGCCGCACCTATGACCAATAACATTATGAGGGGATTTCGCTTTCTCATTTGCTCGCACCTCCCGGCGATGAAGCCGGACCTTCCGTAATGGCATGGAGTCGCGCAATAGCTTTTTCTCTTTCCACAAGCTGACTCCAGTAAAGGATTTCATAATCAAGCAGGGTTTTTAGTCTCGTAATCACCACTATTGCTTCTGTCCTCCCGGTGGCATATCCGGACAGGGCCAACTCGACGTCCTGAGAGTTCTTGGGGATTAAACCGTTCTTGTAAAGGTCCATGAGCTTTTCGGACGATCTGATCATAGAGAAATTATCCTGTACGGCTGCTGATATCATCAGTTTAACGGCCTCCAGTTCCTGTTTCGCCTGTGCAAGAGACGCCTTTGCCTCAAGGACTGCCGGTTCTTGTTTTGTCTTGTAGTACAGGGGGATGTTGACTGTCGCCAGCGCACTCCACATGTCCTTGAAGTCACCGGATCGGTTGAAGTAGCCGGCGGTGATGCTAAAATCCGGGTAGTACTCCTTCTGGGCCATCAGGATTTTGGTGTCTGCCGCTTCGACCATTTTTGTCCTGGATCTGATCTCCGGCGAGTTCTTATCGGCCATTTGCAAGGCCTCATCAAGGGTGATTATAAATGGTCTGTAGACGGGTTCGATCGGCCTCCCCAGGGGCGGCCCCTTCTCACGGCCTATTGTCGCGCGGAGCATGGCCTCCTGAGACCGTATTTTCTGGTTCAACATCTCCTCTTTTTCGAGGAGCATGTATTTCTCTGTCTGCGCCATGAGGACTTCCTGCTGCATCGCCTTCCCGGCCGCGTAGCGGGCAAGGGTGAGGTCCTCAGTCCGGACAAAGAGGTCTCGCTTGTCTTTCAGGAGGTCGATATTCTTGTAGGCCAGAAAGAGATCGTAGTATAGTTCTTTGACACGCGCTGCCGTCTTGAGCTTCAGGAGTTCATGCATGGCCTCCAGGCTTTGGCTGTCACGCTCTGCCACATCCCCCTTCAGTGCACGCTTGCCGGGAAAGAGAAACTGCTGAGATGCTGAAAACATCCACTGGGAACCCTGTTCCTCACCGTAGGTGTACCGGTTAAATCCCTCGTTCTGATAGCCGAATGACACTAGCGGATCAGGGAGGCTCTTCGACTGGGGGATGCGGTATTTGGCAGCTTCGATCTTCGACTGTGAAGCCCTGATGTCCGGATTACTCTTCAACGCTTCATCAATAAGGTCGGAGAGCTTGAGGTCTTGGGCCGTTGCCGAAGTCCCCAGAAGAAACATCACCAGAGCAAAGATTACCGTTTTCCATGTATTAGCTGACATCCACATTAAATTTTACCGACTGCGTCTTTCCGGCGCGCGTGATTTTGACGTTAATGTTCCAGGCTCCTGACATGGAAAAATCAACGGTTGCCATGTATTTTTTGTTCTTCGTCTCCGTTTTAGTTTTGTAATTCATGGCTGGCATCCCGGGCATGGCGGGCATGGAGTATTCGACGATTACCACCGCATCAACAACGTCAGCGCCGGCGGCATCCTGTATACTTATTTCTATATTATTCTTGCCGGTAATCGGGGGATTCTTGTCCATTCTTACATGAACCATGTAACTACCCACCTTCTTAGTAACCGTATAATCCTTCGCATAGGCCAGCCCGAATGCTAAGAACAGAATAGCCGAAATTACTGTGAACCTCTTCATAAATCCCTCCCTCTTCGTTAAACTTGTTTTTTGCACTCTTGTCTTTCCAAATACATATTTACGTCACCAACAATTCTACGATAACATTATTTCCCACCTTCCCGAAAATGACCTTTGTATTTGCGACACTGATCAATGATTTCAGCCTCTCGGCAAGAATAGACAATCCCCCACCTATAATTTAGGATCAGGTATTAAGATATTTTATAATGGAGCGAATTGCGATCAGGAATGTCCTGATTTATGGCTTCGAAAATCCTTATTGACAGAAAACGGCCAGTTTTAATGACCCATCATCACCTTTTCGATGATTATACTCATCCGCCTACTTGGTAAACGCGATCCGATCTCCCACCTGGATCTCACCGCCAACCAGGACCTTCGCAAAGATCCCCTCCCGGGGCATGACACAGTCGCCGACCGTGTAAAAAATGTTGCACCGCTCATGGCAGACCTTCCCGATTTGCGTGACTTCCAGAAGGACTTCACTCCCCACCCTCAACCGAGTTCCGATAGGGAGAGACGGCAGGTCAATACCCTCTGTTGTTAGATTTTCCGCAAAATCACCATACTGGACGTCGAGACCCTTCTCTCTGATCTTTTCTATGCTTTCCTTTGCGAGTAGACTGATCTGCCGGATCCAAGAACCTACATGGGCATCATCTTTCAAACCGTGGTTCGCTACCAACAGTCCGCAACCGATATTATGTTTTTTTTCGCCCTTAGCTTGGGAAATATTGACAGCTAAAACCTTCCCGTACACTTTTTTCATTTTGTTATCCTTGCGCTCTTTCCGAAATTTTCTTTCCTGATCTTATCAGGAAATTCTCCAAGTGTTCAACAGTAAATCGCTCGGTAACGAAAAAATTCTCGTCTTCTCCTTTGATGATCTGCTTCTGTATTGTATACATTGTCAGCCTATCCTGGCTGTACCGGGCGATTATCCCCCCAATAACCATATCGGAATCTTTATCCGTTGTTCCTCTGATGATAGCTGTCGGGCCTCTGAACCCTGAAGGCATAAAAATCATCGAACCGGCCTTGGCGAACATCCTGATTTTCTCATTATCTTCCCTGTTCCTTCCCACAATCACCTTCAGCACCGGATTCAGACGGAAATGCCGCCCAATCTTCAGAAGCTGCAGATCCGTCATATCGTAATCCGGAACATAGGCAAAGAGATCGCGGAGTCTCGCTGCAATTTCTCTGTCTGTCAGAAGACAACCGCCCGCGGGACAGGGATAGTCTCTGATACCGAACTGCTTGGCCAGGTCGATCTGCACTTTTCTTGACCTGCCGGAAATGTCAAGCAGTCTCTGCCTGTCCACTATGCCTTCCTGTTCGGCAATTGTAGGATCGAAATGCTGGGCGGAAAGAGGCCTCAGAATCAGTCCTTCCAATTGGCTTTCCCGTTCAATAAGCCGCAGGGTATTGCGATGCTGCGACATGGGTCGTTGACCGAGGACCTCGCCGGTAATTACAAAAGATGCCCCCATCTGCGGAAGCAGTTCTTTGACTTTCCTCAGCATATAGATCCGGCAATCGATGCATGGATTCATGCCGCTGCCGTAACCGTGAGGCGGTCGTTCGACCATTCTTATGTAATCCATCCCTTTATGGATGACATGAATGGCAACGTCCAGCTCTTCGGCAATTTTTCTCGCTTGCAGCCTGCATCCGGCCTTTTTCGGCGTACAGTTGCAGAAGACGCTGGTAAAATGGATAACTGCGACGTCGATTCCCTGATCGATCATCAGCCTGACGGCGAGGGTGCTGTCCAAGCCGCCGGAGAGGAGGGCGATGGCTTTACGATTCATAGGCTCCTTCAAGCAATCGGAGAATGTGTCTAGATGCCTGCCCCAACGGAGAATTCCCCCTCCGATGAAAAAATGCGCATGATCTCCCGCTTCTTTTCTTCCACGTACTGATCCAACTCCACCTTGATTCCCTGCTGCTGTTCGACCTCGGCCATTCTCTTTTCCAGTGTCTCGATCTGCTTACCCAAAAACTTAAAAGCCTCGGCAATGGGATCGGGCAGTTTGTTATCTGTCAATTCCTGGATCTCTTTTCCTGAGAATCCAATGCCCAGTCTGGCTGGCACACCGACGGCTATAGCCTCGGCGGGGACATCATGGATAACAAGAGATGCGGCCCCGATACGAGCCCCGTCCCCGATTACGATTGGTCCCAAGACGATGGTTCCTGCGCCGATCATGACATGGTTTCCCACAGTGGGGTGTCGCTTCTTCTTCTGCAGGGTCACCCCACCCAGGACGACTCCCTGATACAGGTGGACATCATCTCCTATTTCCGAGGTCTCGCCGATGACTACACCGGAGCCGTGATCAATAAAAAAGCGGCTCCCGATTTTTGCGCCGGGGTGTATTTCTATACCCGTCAGAAAGCGGTTTATATGGGAAAGCAGTCTGGCACAGAACCACAATTCCCGCAGCCACAGGGAGTGGGCGATCCGGTGTATCCAGACGGCATGAAGTCCGGGATAGCAGGTAAGGACCTCCAGTACACCCCGGGCCGCCGGGTCTTTCTTGAATACTGTCCGGATATCTTCCTTCATCATTTCACAAATTTTCATTTTTTGAAATTGTACCCTTTAATTTATCTCAAGCATGCCGCACTTGATGCGGCATCAAGTATTTGTCTTCCTCTATCGCCGCTTGCGCCGGTATGACTTTGGAAGCATAATTATTTTTTAGCGAGCACATCAGTTTCAATCAATAATGTCCGTAACGACAAAACCTGCATGTCTAATCATGTCCATGTCAGCCTGATACCCCTGTCCTGGAGTGGTCAGATAGCCCACGGTGAACATCGAATTGGCGGCATACAGAGACAAGACCTGCATACTGCCGATACAAGCTTCCCGGCCCCCGGCAATGCGGATTTCCTTATCCGGATTTACAAAACGGAACATGGCGAGGGTCCGCAAACAGTCTGCCGGTTTCAGTCTGGGAAGTCCTTCCAGCGGCGTCCCCGGCCGGGGATCGAGGAAATTGAGCGGTATAGAATCTGCGTCCAGATCGCGCAACGCAAAGGCCAGCTTCACCCTGTCCTGCAAATCTTCTCCCATGCCAACAAGCCCCCCGCTGCACAGTTCCAATCCCGCGGATTTTGCAATCCTCGCTGTCGCAACCCGATCCTTGTAGGCATGAGATGTGCAGAAAGAGGGATAAAACCGCTCCGAACTTTCCAGGTTGTGATTGTATCGATCAACGCCGGCGCTTTTTAGTCGCTTTGCCTGCTCCTCCGACAATAATCCCAAGGATGTGCATATCTGTACGGGCACTTCGCGTTTTATCAGCCGGGCTGCCTCACAGATCGTCGCAAGATCTTTTTCTGAAGGGGTCCGTCCACTAGTCACAATGCAGTATCTTATTGCCGTTAATCTATGAGCCTCCCGCGCCCCTTCCAGGATCTGCTCAACCGACTGCATCGGGTACCGAGGTATGTCACTGTCCGACACGGCGGACTGGCTGCAAAACGAGCAGTTCTCGCTGCACAATCCGCTCTTGGCGTTGCGAATGACGTGAATGCTGACACCGCGCCCGAAGTAGTGGCGGCGAATCGCAAATGCCGCATCCAGAACGGCCAGAAGATCGTCATCCGAGGATTCCAGGATACCAAGAGCCTGCTTATATGTAGGAAGTTTGCCCCCCAACACGCGCTTACTGAGTTCATCCCATCTCATACTCTAAGCATTTCCTTTCGTTAAAACGAAGATAGCATTCAATGCCGATAGATTAGGCCAGAAATGAACAATTTTTCTTTCCCCCAGATAATGGGCTTCTATTATCCGGATATTTTTTTCCGCACAAAAATCCCTGAAATCATCAATGCTCAAAAAGCGGACATTGGGCGTATCAAACCAGAGATACGGAAGCGACTTCGTGATTGGCGACTTCCCCCGGAAAAAAAGCATGAATCGGGATCGGATGAAAGCAAAGTTCGGAAACCCGACAATGACCCTGCTGCCGATGCGCAGGGCTTCATGGATGACAAAGTCAACGTTCTTAACCTCCTGCATGCTCTGGTTCAGAATCACATAATCAAAACAATTATCCGGATATTCACGCAAGCTGTGTTCAATATCATCGTGAAAAACACTCAATCCCTTTTTGACACACTCCTGAATGGCCTTATCGTCGAGCTCGATGCCCTGGGCCCGAACCTGTTTATCCCTGACAAGGGGATAAAGAAGGTCACCTTCACCGCATCCCAGGTCGAGAACCCGGGACTCAGGCCCAATGATAGAATAAATTATACGGTGATCCAGGCGGATGTCTTCAGATGCCATGATCACTCACCACCAAATAACCATTGAAGGTCTTGTCCAGAAAATGTTTAATCAGGGTTGTCTGCTCCTCCACTTCAATCAGAAAGGCATCATGGCCATAAGTGGTGCTCAGTTCGCAGTATGTTGCGTCAACACGCTTCCTTTTCAACAGCCGGACTATCTCCTGCGACTGATAAGACGGATAGAGCCAGTCCGACTTAAAAGAAATTATCAGGAAGCGCGTGTCGATTGCTTTTCCGCCTGGTATCAATCTTCCTCCAGAGAGATCAAAATAATCTATCGCCTTCGTGATATAGAGATAGGAATTGGCATCGAAGCGCTTCACGAAGTTCGCACCGCGGTAGTGCAGATAACCTTCCACCTCAAAATCGGCGTCAAATCCGAAGCTGAAACGCCCGGTCTTCAACCGCCGGGAAAACTTCTCCTCCATGGACTGATCGCTCATAAAGGTGATATGACCGATCATGCGCGCCACTGCCAGCCCTTTCTCCGGCTGGCCATACTCATAGTAGTTCCCCTCACGCCAGGCAGGATCAGCCATGATGGATTGTCTGACCACCTCGTTGAAGGCAATCTGCTGGGGAGAGTGTTTAAGCGCCGTAGCAATGGGAATGGCAGACCTTACCCTTTCCTGGTAAGAGGCAACCCACTGGAGTACCTGCATGCCACCCATGGAACCACCCGTCACGCACAGCAGTTTGTCAATTCCGAGTAAATCGATCAGATGCCGCTGGGCATGAACCATATCGGCGATGGTAATAAATGGGAAATCCAGGGCATAGGGTTTTCCTGTCGCCGGATTTATTGAAGAAGGGCCTGTGGAACCTTTGCAGCCTCCAATGACGTTTGAGCAGATCACAAAATACCTATCCGTATCAAAGGCCTTGCCCGGACCGATCATGTCATCCCACCAGCCATTATTATCCTGACCACTGTGAACGCCTGCTGCATGGGCATCCCCGGAAAGGGCGTGCAGCGCCAATATCGCATTCGTCTTCTCTTTGTTCAACTTTCCGTATGTCTCATAAGCGAGGGTGATCGGTCCCAGTTTTTCCCCGCTTTCAAGGTTATGTTCCTTGCCCGGTCCGGCATAGGTATAATACTGCGTTTCCACGACGCCTATGGATTTATCTTTATCTGTTTTGTTTCCTGTTTCCGTCATTTAGAAAACCACCTGCTACTTCTGGAACAGCCACGTCGAGAGATACCTTTCACCGCTATCGGGAAGAATGACCACGATCATCTTGCCTTCCGCTTCTTTCCTCTTTGCCACCTCCAGGGCGGCCCACAGGGCGGCGCCGCTGGATATTCCCACAAGTATACCCTCTTCCTTCGCCAGGCGTCTGGCTATTTCTCCCGAATTCTCGTGGGACACCTGGATAATTTCGTCCATCACATTCCTGTTCAACACTTCCGGGACGAACCCGGCGCCAATCCCCTGAATCTTGTGGGGACCGGCTTTCCCGCCTGACAGCACCGGTGAATCCGCGGGTTCAACGGCAATCATCTTTACCGATGGCTTTCTTTTCTTCAACACCTCACCGATACCGGTAATTGTCCCGCCGGTGCCTATCCCTGAGACAATATAATCAACCACGCCATCTGTATCCTGCCAGATCTCCTCGGCCGTTGTGCGCCGGTGAATCTCAGGATTAGCAGGGTTTTTGAACTGCTGCGGTACGAAGCTGTTCTTGTAACTTTTTGCGAGTTCTTCTGCCTTTTCAACGGCGCCTCTCATACCCTTGGCCCCTTCCGTCAGCACCAACTCCGCCCCCAAGATAGCCAGCAGGTGCCGCCGCTCCATGCTCATCGTGTCGGGCATTGTAAGGATAAGCCTGTATCCTTTGGCTGCGCACACAAAGGCGAGGGCGATCCCCGTGTTTCCACTCGTCGGTTCGATGATGACCGTGTCTTTTTTGATAAGACCCGCTTTCTCTGCCGTTTCTATCATGGAGACACCGATTCTGTCTTTCACGCTGGACAGGGGGTTGAAGGATTCGAGCTTCACTACAATATCTGCCTTCGACCCCGCCTGCATTCTGTTGAGTCTCACCAGGGGAGTCTTTCCAATCGTTTTCGTAATATCTGAATATATGTTGCCCATAACTGCCTCCTCAAAATCAAATCTTCGCCAGGGACTGATCTATATCGGCGATAATGTCGTCAATATGCTCCAGGCCCACAGACAAGCGAATAAAATCTTGCGTCACGCCCGTTGCCAACTGTTCCTCCACCGAGAGCTGCTGGTGCGTCGTCGTCGCCGGATGGATGGCCAGGGTCTTTGCATCTCCCACGTTGGCCAGGTGTGATATGAGTTCCAACGAATCGATAAATTTCTTGCCTGCCTCTAAACCGCCTCTGATCCCGAATCCGAGAATCGCCCCCGCACCTTTGGGGAGGTACCTGGCCGCCCTTTCCCTCTCCGAACTGGACTTAAGCCCCGGATAATTGACCCAGGCGACCTTAGAATGTTTTTCGAGATACTCCGCCACGGCCAGGGCATTCTCGCAATGCCGGGGCATCCTCAAATGGATCGTCTCCAGTCCCTGAAGAAATAGGAAGGCGTTAAACGGCGAGAGCGCCGGGCCCAGATCGCGCAGGAGAGAGACCCGCGCCTTTATAATATAGGCAATATTTCCCATGGGCTTCAGGGCTTCCACAAAATTGATACCGTGATAGCTCGGATCAGGCCCGTCAATGAGAGGAAACTTTCCGCCCGTCCAGTCGAATTTCCCCGCGTCCACAATTACGCCGCCAAGCGATGTCCCGTGACCGCCGATGAATTTGGTTGCCGAATACACGACGATATCCACGCCGAAATCAATGGGACGAAGGAGATACGGCGACACGGTGTTATCCAAGACAAAGGGAATGCCGTTCTTATGGGCGACGCCGGCAATGCCTTCGAGATCCGCCACATCAAGTTTGGGATTGCCGATAGACTCCGCATAAATGGCCTTTGTCTTCGGTGTTATTGCTCTCTCGAAAGCAGCAAGGTCGTTCGATTTGACGAAATGGACATTTATCCCCAGGCGGGGAAAGGTGTAATGAAAGAGGTTGTACGTCCCCCCGTAAAGGTTGTCAGCCGAAACAACCTCATCGCCTGCCCGGGCGATATTGAGGAGCGCCAGGGTGATTGCCGACTGGCCGCTCGCGACCGCCAGCGCACCGACGCCGCCATCCAGAAGTGCCACCCGCTTCTCCAGAACATCGGTCGTTGGATTCATCAGCCGCACATAAATATTGCCGAATTCCTTCAGGCCAAAAAGATTGGCTGCGTGTTCCGTATTTTTGAATTGATATGAAGTCGTCTGGTAAATGGGAACAGCCCTTGCTCCCGTCGTCGGATCCGCTTCCTGGCCGCCGTGCAGGGCCAGGGTCTCAATTTTCAATTTCGCGTCGATTTTACTCATGTTATCTCACCTTTCATGTCATCGTGTTATGAAACGGCAATTAAATATCGCAGCGATTAAACTTTTGTCATTCCCGCTATCACCCTCATCCAGCATAGACCTGTTCCTGAATAGACGGGGGGAGCGGGAATCCATGAGGGGCTGGATGCCGGATCGAGTCCGGTATGACGTATATTTGATTGCCGTGTTAATGCAATGAATCAGCCTGTCAGACGATTCTCTCCTCGCCGCTGAAGATACACATTATGTTTCCCCGTGCGAGACCGACAACAGTCAGATTAACATTCTTTGCCAGTTTCACGGCCTGATTGGTCGGCGCCCCCGCGGCCACGATTATCGGTATCCGGCACCGCAGTATCTTGGATAAGATCTCCGAGGACACGCGGCCGCTGGTTAAGATCATTTTGTTTTCAAGCTCAAGTCCCCGGCACAGGGCTTCCCCGATAACCTTATCGATCGCGTTGTGCCTGCCTATATCGTCACGGAAAATAAGAATATCCTTCCCGTCCGCAAGGGCGCTGCTGTGAACGCCTCGCGTTTCCTTATGCTCGGGAGATTTCGTTTGAAACATCCCCATGAATTCCTCGATCTTCTGATAATCTACGGTAAATCCATCGGGGATCCGCACCCGGTGTATCACATCCAAGGGATTGTGAAAAATGACTCCCTTACCGCAGCCGGAGGTATAGATCCTCTTGAAGAGCATATCTTCAGATATGCCGTCCCCGGCAAGCTTCACGGCGGCTTTCCACCGATCCCGGTCAATGATCAAACTCTTGACGTCACTGGCTTCTCCAATAAAGCCGGAGCTAAAAAGGAAACCGTGCACGAGGTTTTCCAGATCTTCCGGACTGCAGAGCAGTGTGACCAGCTCGTTTCCGTTCACCTCTATGGTCAGCGGAATCTCTTCCGAGACTCGGCGGGATGTTTTTTCCCGTATACCTTTTTTTATGACTGTAATATCAAATGACTCCATATACTTTCCCTAAGAATCTTCCCCTCCCCTTGTGGGAGGGGATTGAGGGGAGGGGGAAGGTTGTATAATACTCGCTTTCCCAATGCGGGGCAGGAGTTCACCGGACCAGGGATCGATTCCTGTCCCGCTTTTTTATCGATTGAGATCGGTGGTTCTTGATGGGATTTTACCAAAAAACCATTAACTAAATCCAATTATCCAACAGTATCATTTTTTTTGTAAGAACGTTCGTAGTGCCGGCTCTGAAAAAAGTCGCACTCCACACAACCGAGCAACTTCATGGCAAACGTACCCTGGACTTTTCCTCCGCATAATGTACCAGCCACTCGCGCACATTTCCTTCCATGGTCTGGATACGCTGGACACACTCCATTTTCTTTCACATTCACGCCGCCCGCCTCACGCCCGCATTCCTTAAATTCCCAACAGTTCATCTTTTTCTATTTTCTTGATAACTCCATTTCCAGGTTTTACCTCTTTGATCTAGTGATCAAGCATTATTTGGAGACTGCTTTTCGCTTTTCTGATTATGTCCGGCGGCACAGTAACTTCGTGCTGCATCTCCTCCAGGGCCCACAATACCTTCTCCAGTGTCGTCAACTTCATATTCGGACAGACCGCCCGCTCCGATGCCGGATAGAAAGATTTTTCGGGATTTTGCTTTTTCAGACGGTGGAGAATGCCAATTTCCGTCCCTATAATAAATGCCCTCGTTTTCGTTTCCCTGGCGTACCTCATCATGCCCTCCGTCGAGAGAACCTTGTCAGCCAGCTTGGTGACACCTGGTGTGCATTCCGGATGCACCATAACCTCAGCATCAGGATAAAGCGCCCTTTTCCTGGCAATATCTTCAGGCAGTATTTTCACATGTGTCGGGCAGTAACCCTTCCAGGAAATAAAATCCCTTCCAACCTGGGTAGATATATAATGGGCTAAATACTGATCGGGAGCGAAGATTATCTCATCCTCGCTCCGAAAAGCCCCCCGCACTATCTGCTCCGCATTCCCTGAGGTGCAGCACACATCACACTCGGCCTTGACCTCAGCCGTTGTGTTCACATAGCAGAGAACCTTCGCCCGGGGATGTTCTCTCTTTAGTTTCCGGAGCTCTTCGGCCGTAATCATATCCGCCATGGGACAGCCCGCCTTTACGTCCGGAATGAGGACAGTCTTTTCCGGTGAAAGAATCTTCGCCGTCTCCGCCATGAAATAGACGCCGCAGAACACGATAACGTCCGCAGCGGTCTTTGACGCCTGGATGCTCAGCTCCAGGGAATCGCCCACATAGTCCGCAATATCCTGAACCTCGGGGATCTGATAGTTGTGGACAAGGATGACGGCATTTCTCTCTTTTCGTAATCGGTTGATCTTTTCAACAAGTTCCATGCAAAACCTCTTCAATGATTCCCCCTCCCAGAACACGGTCATCCGCATAAAAGACCACTGACTGGCCGGGAGTGATTGCCTCCTGCTCTTCGGCAAATGTTACTCTGACCCTGTCACTCTCGAGAGTTACCCCGCAGGGCGCCTCCCTCTTCCGGTACCTGATCTTGGCGTAAACCTCGCGGGGCAAATTTTCAGAAAACAGATTCAAATCTCCGGCGACAAGCCCGTTTGCCTTGAGGTCCTTCTTTTCTCCTACGATTATGCGATTGTCCTCATAATTTATGGAGATAACGTAAAGGGGGGTTCTACTACTGATACCCAGACCACCTCGCTGGCCGATGGTATAAAATATGATCCCCCTGTGCTTACCCAAGACATTTCCCTGCATATCCAAAACGGGACCAGGCTTCAAATCCTGCACCCGCTCCAACAGAAACGCCTGATAATTTTTTTGCGTCACAAAACAGATATCCTGGCTCTCCTGCTTCCGTGCAACGGGCAAAGCTGCTTCTGTTGCCATCTTCCTGACTTCCTCTTTGGTCAGGGATGCAAGAGGAAACAGTATGGACCCCAGGCCATCATAGGGAATAGGATAAAGAAAGTATGTCTGATCCTTTCTCCTGTCCCGGGGCTTTTTCAGATGTAAACCTCCATCGTTTCGTTCAATGGCAGCGTAATGTCCTGTAGCCAAGAAATCAAACCCCAGAATCTTTGCCTTTTCCAAGAGACTCCCGAACTTGAGGTAACGGTTACAGTCAACGCAGGGGTTCGGCGTCCTTCCTCTCAGATACTCACTGACAAATCTGGCAATTACCTTTTCCTCAAGCTCTTCGGCATAATCAAAGACATAGTGGGGAATTTTAAGCCGGTTACAGACCCTTTTCGCATCATCGACTGCAGCGGGGCCGCAGCACCTGACACGATCCCCTCCATCTCTGATGCCGAGACACATGGTAACCCCGGATACGTCGTATCCTTCATTTTTCATAATCATGGCCGCAACGGACGAATCGACCCCGCCGCTCATGGCCACCAAAACTTTTTTACTCATCTTACCCAACTGCTTCATCCAATCTGCAATTTCCTGACCGGTTTGCCGGACGCTGGCATTGAAGTTCTCGCGCGGTAATCATCAAGGGCTTTTTTGAGCGCCTCTTCCGCCAGGACAGAGCAGTGCATCTTGATGGGCGGCAATCCACCCAGAGCTGCCGCTACAGCCCGGTTGGAGATTTTCAAAGCCTCATCAATCGTCTTGTTCTTTACCAGTTCCGTAACCATGGAACTCGTGGCAATAGCGGCGCCACAGCCGAAGGTCTTAAACTTTGCATCCGTAATAACGCCATCTTTGACCTTTATGTAGAGTTCCATAATATCGCCGCACACGGGGTTCCCCACCCTTCCAACCCCATCGGGATTTTCAATTTCACCGACATTTCTCGGATTTCTGAAATGCTCCATGACCTTTTCACTGTACTCCATTACTTGACCTCCTTCTTGTACAGCGGAGACATAGCGCGCAATTTGCGGACAATGCCGGAGAGGCGTGTGAGGCAGTAGTCGATGTCTTCCTCCGAGGTCAGTCTACCCAGGGAAAATCTCGATGACCCGTGGGCGAGCTCATGAGATAGCCCGATGGCTGCCAGGACATGCGACGGCTCCAGAGACGATGAGGTACAGGCAGAGCCTGTTGAACAGGCGATCCCTTCCATGTCAAGATTCAACAGCATGGATTCGCCCTCCACGTATGAAATAGAAACATTGACGTTATTCGGGAGCCTCTCTGCAGGGTGCCCGTTCAAACGCGCATATTCAATCTTGTCAAGAATGCCCTTGATCAGTTTATCACGCAGCAGGGTCAGTTGCTCGATCTCTTTTGCCATCTCCTCCTTTGCCAGTTCTACCGCCTTTCCAAAACCGACGATCCCCGGCACATTATGAGTCGACGCCCGGCGGCCCTGTTCCTGGTCACCGCCATGCATGAAAGGGAGTATGCGTACCCCTTTTTTTACGTATAGGAGCCCCACGCCCTTTGGTCCATACAGCTTATGCCCGGAGGCGCTGAGGAGCTCCACGTTCAATTCGCTGACATTTATCGGGATGTGGCCAAGAGTCTGAACGGCATCGGTATGAAAATATATTCCTTTCTCTCTTGCAATTTTACCGATCTCAGCAATCGGCTCAATTGTCCCTATCTCGTTATTGGCCTGCATGATAGAAATCAGGATCGTCTTTCCCGTAATGGCCTTTTTCACATCCGCGGGATCGACTAGGCCAAATTCATCAACAGGGATGTAGGTCACTTCAAACCCCTGTGTCTCGAGAAAATGGCATGTTTCCAGAACAGCATGGTGCTCTATCTTCGAGGTTATGATGTGATTCCCCTTTTCGCGTCTCATGTAAGCCACGCCCTTAATCGCAGAATTGTTGCTTTCCGTGCCCCCGCTGGTAAAAATAATCTCTTCCTGCCCGGCGCCGATAAATTGCGCAACGATGTACCGCGCCTCCTCGATGGCATGCTTGGCCTCCTGACCGAAGGCATGGAGACTCGAGGGATTCCCGTACACCTGCGAAAAGAAGGGCAACATGGCCTCTAATACCCTTGCATCTGTCGGGGTTGTCGCTGCGTTATCCAGATATATTTTTTTCACTGTAAATCCTCAGCAGATGATCCAAAATCTGTCCTGCCGTTTCTCCTTTAGGGGCTTGTTGGATATTAGCATCTTTCAGATATTATGCATCATCGCCTTTTGAGCTTTTTCCTGATTCATTTTGACCAGCATATCCAGGGTTATCGAACTCAATGTCTCTGAAATTTTTCCTCCTATAATGGCCCAGACATCATGGCTCGCACAGATGGGCACCCTCGGACACTTGGAAGGATCCTTCACACAGTCCACAAGAGAACAGTCCCCCTCCAAGACATCCATAATCTCTTTCATGGTGATCTGCGATGGGTCTTTAGCAAGACTATATCCTCCATATGCCCCCCTGCTGGAATTCACCAAACCGACTCCACGCAAGGGTATGATGATTTGACTGAGGTACTTCTCAGAGATATTCTCTCCCTTGGCTATGTCCTTCAGGAATACAAGGCCCTTGCCATAATTAAGGGCCAAGGCAACCATCAGTCGGACTCCATACCGGGCTCTCGTCGAAAGTTTCATAAGCTATCTTACGTATAATCACTACTAATGCTATCGTTTCGGTAGTAATTAAACCAAAAGAAAGCCGTTGTCAAGAAAAAATTTACCTATTTGATTGATTTAGACGATTATGATAGTTATAACCTCTACATATCCACTGCAGGGTGGAATATTTCAAAAGGATATCTTTAATTTATCATGTCGCAGAGAATCTATTACTACAGCACAAATAGGAATCTTGGCGGTATCTCCGGCGTGGTTCCATGGAAGAAGACTGTTTCTTTCAGAGAGGCACTCCTCCATGGTCAGGCGCCCGACGAAGGACTCTTCATGCCGGATCCCATCCCGGTCATTCCCATACAGAGTATCATGGCCCTGCAGGGCAAACCCTACACGAGAGCGGCCATGCTTGTTGCGACAGCCTTTCTCGCAGATGAAATCTCTAACGAGGTGCTGGAAAAGATTGTAGCAGAGTCCTACAACTACCCGGTCCCGCTCGAAAGAGTGGTAGACCGCAAATACATCATGAGGCTGGATCAGGGACCGACCGCCTCTTTCAAGGATTTTGCGGCCAGGATGATGGCCCGTTTGATGAGCTATTTCCGTGATCCGGTCAAGAGGCTGAATGTCCTGGTTGCCACATCGGGAGACACGGGAAGCGCTGTTGGTGAGGCCTTCAAGGGTGTCAAAGGTATTGACGTCTACATACTTTATCCGAAAGGCGAAGTCAGCGGCAGGCAGAAGAAACAACTCGATACGATCGGCGAAAATGTTCAGGCGATCTCTGTACTGGGCAAGTTTGACGATTGCCAGAACCTTGTCAAACAGGCCTTCGCGGACCCGTCCCTCACTGACTTTAACCTGACCTCCGCAAATTCCATAAATTTCGGGAGGATCCTCCCCCAGATTATTTATTACATCTACGCCTATTCACAACTTGCCGGGGCTGGCGAAGAAATAGTCTTTTCTGTTCCTTCGGGAAATTTCGGCGACGCCTTGGGATGCGAATATGCAAGAAGGATGGGCCTCCCTGTGAAAAGGCTTGTCATGCCGACTAACGAGAATGACGAATTCCCTAAATTCCTGGAGACAGGCGTCTATGAAAAAATATCACCTTCTCGAGCGTGTCTCTCAAGCGCCATGAATGTTGGTCATCCGAGCAACCTCGCCCGATTCTTCGACATTTATGGGGGAACAGTTGATCGCGGGGGCGCTGTCCATAGATACCCGGACATAAACGAGATGAGGCGATGCATTTTCTCCGTGAGCATCACAGACGAGGAGACAAAGAAAACGATCAAAAGGGCATACGATCAGTATGGAATCCTGCTGGAGCCGCACGGAGCGGTAGGTTGGAGGGGCCTTGAGTTATACATGGAACGATACGGTGATTTCCCCCTATGCGTATCCATCGAGACAGCCCATCCGGCAAAATTTCCCGATGAAATCGAAGGCCTCCTGGGAATAAGCCCTGAACTGCCGGAGAGCATGAAGGGCATTGACCAGAAGAAAGGTAAGCCCTTTGAGCTTTCCGAAAGCTACGAAAAATTTAAAGATTACTTGAAGAGCAACCTCAAGGTGCGATCATGAGAAAAATAAGCGATGCCCATGGTCATGCATTCACTGGACCTTTCCCTTTCAAGAGACTTCTTCCTTTAGTTCTGATTGTACTCTTGCTCCCGTCATGCGCAACGCAGATGTCTCTTGAAGAGGCTAAAAAAGTGACCATTTCCATAAGCGGCACTTCTGCCTTCGTACCTCCCCCCAGGAGAATAGATGACATCACGTCAATCCTGGAACAGCCGGGGCAATTCGATAGAACAATAACAGAGCGCCTTCGTACTCAGGCCGATGCCGTGCCCCCCAAAGATGCAGAAAGCGGCTTTTACCATAAAAGAGCTGAGGCCGCCCGTCAGCTTGGACGCCCCAGACAGGCCCTCGATGATCTAAATCATGCCTTGCTTCTCTCTGAAAAAGAGGGCGTCCGCAATCCTCGCATTCTACTTCACTTGGCTTTGGTAGAGAGGGACATAGGAAACTTCGGACGCGCCCTCGAGCTTATGGAAGAAAGTCTGAGGCTCGCTAGATTGTCTTCGACATACAGAGCACTGATCGAAACATATATCCAGGCGGGAGACATCGAAAAGGCCAGAAAGACAGCAGACAGTGCAAAGGCATTCTGCGCCGCGCCGTCAAAACGGCGTACTGCGGACTTTTATCTGTGGTGCGACATCAATGCATTGTCAACGGAGGCTGCCCTCCTGGAAACACAGGCAAAATATGCGGAAGCGGAAAAATATATCCGCGAGCAGCTCCAGAAGATCAGTCAGAATATTAAGGAAGACTTTCCGTCATGGCTCATTAACGTCAGGTTGTGGCTGGCGATGAATCTGATGAGACAGGAACGTTTCATGGAAGCCGAAGTTGAAGCCCGGGAGGCCCTGAAGGAATCCCTCGGTCATGCTGGAAAAGACTCTCTGAAGACAGCTGCCGCATTGGGCAGGCTTGCCAATATTCTGAGAGCCGAGGGAAGACTCCCGGAGGCAGAAAAACTGGCATTACTGACCGTGCAATCTTTTGAAGCTTCCGGCATATCCGGCGACTCCAGAAGCATGAGCAACACCCGCATGCTGCTGGGAGGTGTGCTTGCCACTCGGGGCAAATTCGCCGAAGCAATGCAGCAGTTCGATATCGCTCTCAAGGGAGCGAAAGATGATCAGTATGCCTACAGGAAGAATTTCCTGGGCAACCATAATTTCATACTTTCTCTCCTGATGACAGGCATAAACAAAGAGGCATTCACGATATCAACGAATTCATACACAAGAGCCGTCCAAAGGTTTGGTGAGGAACACTATATTACAAACGAGAGGCTGGCATTCCGGGGAATGGCAAACTACCGGTTGAGAAACCTCAAGAATGCAGTGAAGGACCTGTCTAAGGCGACGGACATATTGTTGCGCTTCCAGATGGATAAGGCAGACTACTCAAGGATACAGAGACTGAAGATTATCATGGACGACTACATCAATCTTCTGGGCGAGATCCACGGAACACCAGTAGAAAGGGAACTGGGAATAGACGCGGCCGGACTTGCCTTCAATATAGCCGACGCAGCCCGGGGCCATACCGTACAGGGGGCTATTGCGGCAAGCAGCGCTCGGACGGCGGAAACCAATCCTGAACTGAACGACCTGATCCGTCGTGAGCAGGACGCCCTGAAGCAAACGGAGGTCATAGAAGCAAATGTCCTCGACCTGATAGCGGCGCCATCTGCCGAACAAAAGCCGGAAATCATCAAGGATCTGCAGGTCAGGATCATCAGCCTCAACAGAGCGCGCGCCGCCCTTCAGGAGGAAATCAAGAAACGATTCCCGAAATACGCAGACTTTGTAAATCCAAAGGCAGTGGCATGGTCCCAAGCACAAAAGACCTTGCGCCCGGGGGAGGCCTTGATATCCATCTATTCCACAAACAATGGCACATACACATGGGCCATCCCTTACAGAGGTGATTTATCATTCCTTGTTTCACCCTTAGGCACAAGAGAAATGGGAAAGATTGTCGCCAGCCTGAGGAAGTCCCTTGATCCAAATCCCGCTACCATAAGCGATATCCCGGAATTCGACACGGCCTCCGCCTATGACCTTTATCACAAGCTCCTGAAACCTATTGAAGGCGGCTGGCAGAATGCGACGGATCTACTCATCGTTACCCACAGCCCGTTAGATCAGATCCCCATAGCGATTCTCCCTACGGCAAATGTCAACCCGGGGAAGGACGTAGGCCTTCTGTTTAGCAGATACCGCCATGTGCCATGGCTCATCAGGAAGGCTTCCATAACTATGCTGCCGTCCGTCGCCTCTCTCATTACCATCAGGGCCCTTCCCGCAGGCGACCCCCATCGCAGGGCTTTTGTTGGATTCGGTGACCCCGTCTTCAATCCGGAAGAATCAGTTTCTTCAACGAACAGAAAAAACCTTCAGGGGCCTGCCTCTCTGGCGAGCCGGGGATCACCCATACAGGTTCGCGGGATCCGGCTCACAGAAAAGGGCGGATTGGACAACGCTGATATCACCACCACCCATCTGGGTAAGCTGAACCGTCTTCCAGACACAGCTGAAGAGATCAGAAGTGTTGCACGGGCTGTGGATGCTGATCCGGAGAGGGACGTTTTTCTGGGGAAAGACGCATCTGAGGATCGCGTAAAGACCATGAACCTTTCGGACAGAAAAATAATCTCCTTTGCCACCCACGCCCTGGTGGCGGGAGACCTGGACGGACTGGATCAACCCGCGCTGGCGCTTTCCTCTCCCTCAGTAACCGGAGATAAGGAAGACGGTCTCTTGACTATGGGTGAAATCATGAAGCTGAAATTAAACGCCGACTGGGTTGTCCTGTCAGCGTGCAATACCGCGGCTGCGGAAGGTACCGGTGCGGAGGCCCTCTCAGGCCTTGGACGGGCATTTTTCTATGCTGGGACGAGGGCAATTCTGGCAAGCATATATCCCGTGGAGACGACATCTGCGAGAAAGCTGATTACCGCACTCTTTCAGTATCAGAAGGAAGACAAGGAACTTTCAAGGGCAAGGGCTTTGCAGAAATCCATGCTGGATTTGATGGATAAATCAAATCTGGTGGATGATGCCAGCGGAAAGATTGTGGCCAGTTATGCCCATCCCCTCTTCTGGGCGCCGTTTGTCATCGTTGGGGATGGCGGTGGAAGGTGGTTGCAGTAATACAATGGCGAAAGCGCCAATGACCATCCCGAACAGGATGTTTGCTATTTAATATCAAATTTCACATACGTTCTTCCCGTTATATTAACCTTGATTGTAGCATTGGATTGCCTGCTGTTCTCGAGTTTAATGTTCCCGAATGGCGACACAGTTCCTCTGGCTAAAAAATTAACGGTGTGTCCCCCTCCGAAATTGGCAGCGATTATTCTAATATCCGACCCGAATGCTAAGGGACTCTTGGTGACAGGAGTGGATGTGCCCGGCTGGATGGTATAGCTGCTTCCGTCAATATCAAAAGCGATCCGATAGGTCTTACACTCAGAGACTGCCCTCGCCCTGTAAACAAAAAAATCAGACACAATCTCTCTCGCTGCTGACTTTAGATTCCTGTTTAACGTATACGCATGAAGGCTCAATCCTCCAATAGCGGCAACTATTGCCAATACGGCAATGGTGATCATCAATTCAACAAGTGTAAATCCCTTCCTCGATTTCATCCTTTATGACCTCATGAAAAGTCAAAAATAACGCGGGAAACGGATTCTCAATTGCTAAGTAGAAAGTTCCTTCTTCGTGACCTGTTAAACAAATAGCTTCATGACTGCTTCTGCCATGAGCCTGTAACCTTCCTCTGTGGGGTGCACACCATCATACTGCACCAAAGATTCGAACAGTATTCCATCCCTAATCGTCTTTTTCCAGTACTCGTGCACCGGCACAACAGGAATGCGGTAGTCTTCTCCCAGCACTGAAAGTTGATGATAATATCTTTCCACGTGGCGGTTGTCATCATTATCGCCAATGTAGCCTGATGTTATCAGGACGATATCCGTATTAGCATTTTCGTTAATTTTCTCAATAATACCTCTTATATTTTTCTTAAATTGTTGTTCTGTAAATCCCGAAAAGGCATCGTTGATTGCGTATTGTACAAAGACACAATTAGGATTGTGATTAAGAACGTCCCACACCAACCTGCACAGGCCGGAATCAGCCGTATCACCGGGTATGCCGCTGTTAACAAGCTTGAATCTGCTTTCGGGAAACTTTATGCGAAGCATTTCCTCCAAGAAATCGATATAACCCTTCGAAACCACCCATCCCTGCGTTAAGGAATCGCCGAGAGCTACTATGGTGATAGGCGTACCGCTTGTAAGTTTATTTATAGTCCGTGTAGGCTTGATCAATTAGCTTTGGTCCATCTTTAGTATTCAAAAATAAATGCATTGATCACAATTTCGTGGAAATCAGTATATACCCCCTCTGCACTGATTGGTATCTCGTGCATTAATCAGAATTCTTCAAACAAAAACCGCGGGAAGTAACCAAGAATTTGGGAGGTATCGATTTCAGCTACTAATGCTAACGGTTGTGAACCGATGAAATGCGGTTATCACGGGTTGAGATGGCAAATAATGTTCAAACTTTATCAAAAAAACGAACCTGTAACCTTGAATCCGGTACAACTATCAAAGGCAAGGTCAGGACTGAATAACGCTTTGATTATAAAAATATTCGGATTTTATTTTTTATTCTTTGCTTCCAACCTGTCTCAACCGAACACAACCTACTTGTCTTTCTGTTCGCCGAAACCCTTTTTTGACTCCGCACCGGTCTTAGTGATCTTATGGCTCTTTACGACGCCATTGTCATCAAAGAGAATAATGAGGTTGTTGGTAATGGTGGTCGTCCCGCCGTATAAAGGTATGGAGGACGTGCTTGTTTCTGACCACTCATAGAAAAACATCTTCTCATTTTCCATGGTCTTAGTGGGGGGACCGAATTCCATCACAACCTCGGACTTTGATGTCTTGCCGTCGATAACATTGTTTTTCACCTTCGCCTCATCGATCATAGCCCCATGCTTTACGCTCTTCATGCCGCATGCGGAGAGAGCTACTAACATACACAATACACCAATCAGCAGGGAATACCTTTTCATTGTTACGCTCCTTTCAGTTTCTGTTGCTGAGTTATTTCTACCTCAGAGTGTCCTCGATTTCAAGTGCTAAAGCTGTTCAGCGTACCAACATCATGCCGAACTTATTGAGATGACATCGTCATAATCGCGGTAGAAGCATCATGTTTTCAGCTTGGCCAGCGAAATCTCGCCTTCCTTCTTAATGTAATCGGGAAGCGCGCTCGCCAGTACGCGTCTCAACAGCTCCTCGCTCCAGGGCGCCGCCATGCTCCCAAGGGCGCGGATGGCCAAGGCCTCCCTGAGGGTTTTCGGGGGATAGACCCTGTTTACGGAATTCATCTCCGGGTAGAAGAACTGCACATATCCTTTCCGGACGTTAGGTCCGTATACATTTATGGTGATGGCCATATCGCTCCCGAAGTTTTCCATTCTGTGAATTCCTTTATTCAGTGGCAGCACATACGTCGTCTCACCAGGCTGAAGTGCGATCGAAGAAACCTCCTCCAATTCTGCGTACCCTTCTTTTTTGCCGTCATCCAGGCGCATATACTTGCGTTCCCCGATGGACTGAACGAAGCTTCCGATGATTCCCCAGGATCCGTGATCATGAATGGCATCTCTGAGACCTGGGTCCCAAATATAGCACAGTACAAGGAAAGAGCGGTCGGAGCTTCTGTGCAGGGTGATCTCGTTGGGCCAGATGCCGGGCTTCTGGCTTTCGGAAGATTCCTTGTCGAAAAGTATTCTCTGAAGGATGCCGCCGAACCACTCCTTCTGACTCATCAGTTCGATCACAAGAGTCCGGCCTGCGCTGATCAGGGTTGATGTGTCCGGTTTGCCCTTAAGAAGGTCATTAAAGCTTTCACAGAATTGTTCCAGATTTGTAATTGCCATCTTCACGATTTCTCTTTCTTCCCGTCTTCTCTTGTTCTGGAGACCGGAGCGGCCTTCCCCTTCGTGAGCCCGTATTTCCTTACATGCGTCCAGGACTTGTATTCGGGATCATCGGGGTTTGCGGCAAGAGTCTTGGCCTCCTCGAGGTATTTCGTCCGCATGCCCTTCTGTTTGTAGAGCATCCGATCCTTGCCAATGGGACATACCTTGGTGCAGATACCACAGGGGTAGCAGCCTCTTCGGGTCAGATCCTCGGCCATTGCCAGACAGGCCATTTTATCGTAATCACCGATTACGCAGTCCTCGCGCATCGTGAGAGACTTCTTGGGGCAGCAAAGGCAGCAGAGTTCGCACTTGATGCAGAGATCCTTTTCCACGAGGGGGTCTGGCGGTATGACGGCTGCCGTGAAGACGGAAACAAACCGCACTCTGGGACCGAATTCCGGTGTCAGAAGGCAGTGGCTGACGCCGATAGTGCCGAGCCCGGCATATTTCGCTGCCATGACGTGACTGAATGCGGCCATGGGCGCATCTCGCAGAGCCTTCAGGTTGGCGTAGACATCACGTCCAAAAAAAAAGGAGGCGTGTCCCATGCGGTTGAGATGTCGGGTCAGGTCGTAGGCCAGTGTGTCCAGCTTCCGGTTTGCCGTCCGGTAAAGCTCCATATGGAGGACGGAGGGTGTCGTCTCCACGATAGGAAGGGGCATTTCAAGGCCGATGACGATGACGGTCCGGGCCGGTGGCCATAGGGTCCGGGGACGGAAATCCGGCGGCACCTCTTCGGCGTCATCCCAACGTTCCACAGGGGCAAAACCAACGAGGTCTGCTCCCTGAGCTTCACAGAACTCTATGATATGATCTTTAAGCTCCTGACCCTCAACGGAGCTTTTCTTGTGTGGTTCCATAGAATATATTTATAACCCATTTTAAGCTGAAAGTAAAATCTATTGGCCTGAGAGTTTGGTGAAAGGCAAACCCGCGATGGCGCCGTCAGGGCAGATGCGGATGTGATTACATTAATGCCGCTGATTAAGCCACGTACCTGCAATTCATCTCGTCATGACCAGTTTTTGTTCTTCTTTGGGAACATACCACTTGATAAAATTGTATCCGATTCCCAGAGGTGCAGGTTTGATGCCATGAAAGCGGGCATGGATAATCGGCAGGGCATCGGGCACATACAGGAACGTATAGGGCTCGTCTTCCGCTAATATCTCCTGGAGCCTGTCATAGTATTTTTTTCTTTCCTTCTGGTCGAAGGTGCCCCTTCCCTTTTCAATCAGTCTATCAACTTCGTCGTTTTTGTAGGATATGAAATTAAGCTCCTGCGGTCCTGTTTTACTCGAATGCCAAACATCATATATGTCGGGATCAAGAGGTACGGTCCAGCCCAGGATTGTTGCGTCAAAGCGCCTCTTGTTAATGAAGTCATTCACGAAGGCAGCCCACTCCAAGACCCTGATTTTAACCTTGATGCCTATCTCGGAAAGACGCCTTTGAATGATCTCTGCACATTTTGCCCGGATCTCGTTGCCCTGGTTTGTGATAATTTCAAAAACAAAAGGCTGCCCATCTTTATCCAGTATGCCGTCACCATCTGTATCCTTCCATCCGGCAGCCGCCAGAAGCTCCTTCGCCTTCTTCGGGTCGTACGGATAAGTTTCTACATTAGGGTTGTAAACCCAGGTGCCCGGCTTGTAAGGACCTGTGGATTCTTTGCCCAGGCCCAGCAAAACACCCTGGATGATCTCGTCTTTATTGATACCGTATGCAATGGCCTGCCGCACCCGTTTGTCAGAGAAAAGCGGATTTTTCAGATTATAGCCCAGGTAAGTGTAGGAAAAGGAGAGATACCTGTACTTATTGAAATTCTTCCGGAAGAGATTGTTCTCTGTCTGCCTCGTGTACTGAAGGGGTGTCAGGTTCATCCGGTCAATGCCATTTGCACGCAATTCCAAAAACATGGTGGCTGTATCCGGTATGATCCTCATTATATAACCATCGATATACGGCCTGCCCTCGAAATAGTCCGGGTTGGAGATGAGGACTATCTTCTGGCCGGGCAACCACTCTTTGAATATGTACGGTCCTGTTCCTATGGGATGACGTGCCAGGGGAGATGTTGTGATATCTCTTCCTTCCAGGAGGTGCTGCGGCAGAATCGCGGCCCCCCAGCTCATGAGTGCAGGGGCGAAGGGCTTATCATAAGTAACCCTGAAGGTATGGTCGTCCAGGACTTCTGCCCCCTTAACCTTGAGAAAGTCACCGGAATACGCAGTGGGCGTCTTGGGGTCGATCGTAACCTGATACGTATACAAGACGTCGCGGGCGGTAAAAGGATGGCCGTCATGCCATTTAACACCCTTCCTCAAGTTAAACGTAATGATAAGCCCGTCCTTGGACACTTCCCATGATTCAGCCAGGTCTCCCACTATATTGACGTCTTTGTCATATTTGACAAGACCGTTAAAGACCAGTCCGGAAATTTCATGAGAAGTACTGTCTGAGGAAAGTATGGGAATCAGATTGCTTGCATCGCCAATAGACCCCTCAACTATAATGTCCCCATAGGCAGGTACTGAATCGGTCAGATTTCGGGTGGTGACTCCCTCATCTTTCTGACTACAGCCCCCTAAGGCCATATGAACGGTAATGACAATTAGCAAACCAAGATACGCTAAATCCCTCATGGCAGGAAGATTACAGGATACAAAAGACCTTTTCAACGAAATTCTGCGCTCTTTTGAACTTGACACACCCCTGCCTCTCCCCTATAGTTTTACTCGTTTGCGTGCCAGTTTCCATCGAGAAAAGACCAAAATGTATTCTTAGTGCAGCTTCTTCAAAAAAGCATAAGCCCATGACCAGCAAAACGAAACAAACATATGAGAAATTGAAACACAAGATGGAACGGCCCCATCTCGTTCTTGCCACAGCATGGGACATCCTCTGGGACGCGATAAAAAATTTCCAGGCCAATGGCAACACCAATCAGGCTGCGGCTATTTCACTGTATGCGATGCTGTCTTTTATCCCCCTCTTCATTTTAACCATGCTGGTGGCAAGCTACATTTTCAGCTCACACCCGAACATTCAAAACGAGCTCATTGAAAAAATCCATGGTTTTCATCCTTACTTCTCAGAATCCCTTCTGTCACAGTTGGGACCCATGGAGCAGAAAAAACAACTCCTTGGCTGGGTCGGGATCATAAGTCTGATATGGTCTTCTGCCATGATCTTCAGTGCTATTGAGACAGCCATGAACATGATTTTCCGATCGAGAGGCCGGCGAAATTACCTCGTATCAAACCTCCTTGCCATTGCCATGATTCCCATGGGGTGGGCTGTAGGCGTCGCCAGTGTGGGGATCACATATATTTCAACAACGCTTGTAAAACAACCTCCTCTTTTCAGCAATGAGTTCATGATTATTCCCTTCTTGCATGGAGCGTTATTTCGTTTTTTTCTGCCTTACCTGCTGACAGTGGCATTTTTTACGCTTGTCTATAAAATAACTCCCACGGGAAAAGTCAGTCTTGGCAGTGCGCTGACCGGCGCCGCCATCTTTTCAGCCTTAATGGAAATTGCCAAGCATTTTTTTACCTGGTATGTATCCGATGACAAAAAATATAATCTGATATTTGGTTCGCTGGAAACCGTGGTCATTCTTGTGCTCTGGGTTTTCTACGTGGCATTAATCCTCTTGTTCTGCGCCGAGCTTATTTCTTCTCACCAGAGAAGAAATCTGATCCTCCTTGAAAAGGCCTTCTTAAAGCCCAGAAAGAAAATTATGAAAATCGAGGAACGCCTGTTTAGGAAATTCGGCCATATGTACCCAAAAGATACTTATGTTTTCAGACAGGGGGACACCGGACAGGAAATGTACTACATCCTGATGGGTAACGTGCGCGTGGAAAAAAGCGCCGGCCAGATAAAGAAGGTCCTGGCCGAAATGGGGCCGGGAGAGTACTTCGGTGAAATGGCGGCGTTGATCGAAGCGCCTCGTACAGCTTCGGTACAGGCCACTGAGGACAGCAACGTGGCTGTGATTGACGGGGACACCTTTCGCAGCCTGTTGAGGGAAAGCGGCGAAGTGTCTCTTTTTATGCTTAAAGAATTTTCGAACAGAATCAGACAAACAGGTAATGCGCTCGGTGAACTTACCCAATCCTGGATCAGATTGATTGCCGTTCTATATTTTCTCATGAAGTGGCCACTGCCAGACAATCAGAACCCTCTCGATGAACTGGCCAGGTACAACAGAAAAGAGCCCATTGAGATTCAACAGGTCTTATGGGATCTCAGAGACCAGGGTGTCATAACCATCTTGGATGGACATGTTTCCGATTTCAGTAAAGAGCGTGCCTGGGAATTGTTGAATGAGCAGGTTTTTTTCTCGGAAAGACGCATAGAGAGACGAGAACTGGGCATCCACATATAAATTTTTTAAATGTGCATGAACAATGACAGAAGAATCTGCCCACCCAGACCAGCATTTAACCTGTGGACATTACCTCTCAACAAGTGGCTAAGAACGCGTCTCTGGCAGAGGGTATGAACTGAGGCTCTAAGGCAAATATATGATAAGCATCTCAAGACTATGCTGTGGCACAGCAGAAACTATGGACTCACTCCGTTATGGAAGCGAGAAGCATAAACGGCCTGTGGTAGTCTGGAACATGACCAGAAGGTGTAATCTCAACTGCATACACTGCTACTCAAGCTCCCAAAACATCAAATACAGTAATGAATTGACCACAGACGAGGGAAAGAAACTGATATCCGATCTTGCTTCCTTTGGGTCACCGGTTCTCCTTTTTTCCGGCGGTGAGCCCATGATAAGGAAGGATCTCCCTGAGCTGGCCGAGTTCGCTGTAGATCAGGGTATGAGGGTTGTCTTATCAACCAACGGGACTCTGCTTACAAGAGAACTAGCATATACATTCAAGAAAATCGGGGTTTCCTATGTTGGTGTAAGTATCGATGGGATGGAGAAGACGCACGACGGCTTTCGGGGCGTAGAAGGAGCTTTTGACATGACCCTGAGAGGGATTAGAATCTGCCGGGATGAAGGAATCAAAGTGGGAATGCGTGTTACCATGAACAGGAAAAATGTTGCAGATATTCCTGCCCTCTTCGAACTCATAGAGAAGGAAAACATACCCCGTGCATGTTTTTATCACTTAGTCTATTCCGGCCGCGGTTCTAGGCTAGTTAAGGAAGACCTCTCCCAAGATGAAAAGAGGCGAGTCCTGGATCTTATCATGGACAAAACCATGGACCTGTTCAACCGGGGAAAGCCCAAAGAGATACTTACAGTGGATAACCACGCCGATGGACCCTATGTCTACATGCGCCTGCTGGAAGAGGATCCCGAACGAGCAAGTGAAGCTATGTCACTCCTTATGGTGAACGAGGGTAACAGTTCCGGAAGCGGCATCGGCTGCGTGAGCTGGGATGGGGAGGTGCATGCCGATCAGTTCTGGAGGGGCGTCTCGTTTGGAAACGTGAGAGAACGTCCTTTCAGCAAGATCTGGATGGATACATCAAACGAGCTGATGTTTAGGCTTAAAGACAGAAAGAAATACGTGAAAGGAAGATGCGCCGACTGCCGCTGGCTCGATATTTGCGGTGGAAATTTCCGGGCCAGAGCGGAAGCGGTCACGGGAGACATATGGGCTCCCGATCCGGCATGTTATTTGACGGAAAAGGAAATAGCAAAGTGACGGCCCGAAAAGCGGGCATTTAAGAAATTAAACAAATGTGCCGACTATTAATCTTGACAAGAATTGATTAAAGTTGATAGGTAACCTTGACATATCTTATTTAAGAATTCCTGCCGTAACAGGGGCGTGTTTCAATGGATGAAAAGAATCCAGCCAGGGAATGGTTCATGGAGGGGTGCAGATATGACCTTCTCGATCCACAATCCGATAAGGCAATAGAAGCATACAAGAAAAGTATCATCCTTGATCCACGGTTTACGGATGCATATGTTAATCTGGGGTTCATTTACCTCCAGAGAGAAGATTACGACTGGGCCCTGATATGCTTGGAGAGGGTGGCTAAACTAGAACCCAATAATCCCGAAGCTTACAACAACATTGGCTATGTCTACGAGAGAATGGGAAGGCTGGGTCGTGCACGGCAGATGTATGAACGGGCGCTCATACTCAGTCCGGGAAATATTGAAGCGATGTTTAATATAGGCCACGTCTTCGAATTGGAAGGAGACTATCACGGCGCTGTAGAACAGTACAAGAAAGCCATTGAAGCAGGCCCCAATGCCGTGACACCGCGGTTCTTTTTGGCCCTTCTATACGACCGCCACGATATGTTCGACGAAGCAATACAGGAATATCAAGGCGTCCTCGAAAGAGATCCCTCCCATGTAAAAGTCCTCTTTAACCTGGGGACCCTGTATGTCCAGTTAGGCGACTATAATAAGGGTATCGGATTCTTTAAGAATGTGCTGGCGATCGATCAAAAGAATCCCGAAGCATGGAATAATTTGGGGTCTATTTTTGAAATCACTGGCCAACCTGAGGAAGCAATTACGGCTTACCAGAAATCCCTTGCGTTAAACCCCTATCAAGAAGAAGCTAATATTAATCTCGCTCAGATACAGTATGAGAATTACCGTACAAACCCGGATAGCAGAAAGAAGGAGGAACTCATCCGGCGGCTTCACTTTGTCCTTTCCATAAATCCGCAAAAGACAAGGGCTCAACACCTTCTCCATGAGCTTACAAAGTAAAATTTTTGATAAAGAGACCGGGCAGGATTCATCCTGCCCTCTCATTTGAGTCTGCTCGCGACAAACTCACGCAGATCACTCCACATGGAAATAGGATCAACTGATGGTGCAGATGTAAGCTCTTCGTGTTTTTTCATGATCTGCGCCGCAAGAGCCCCCGCTATCTTCATCCGATGCTCATGAGTGGACGATTGAGCCTGTTTGACAATTTGGTGGGGAATATTCACGGCAAACTTCAAACCGCCTACCTCCACTTCTGCGGAAATGTCTTTTTTGATCACACGCGCTTCGGGAGAGGGTGCAGGCACATCCGCAGGCCCTGCTTTTTCTGCTATGAACTCCTTTTCTTGTGACCCTTCGACGTCTTTGGAACGGCGTCGCTCTGTAAAGGCTTCAACGGAAAGCACCCCGGGATCGTCGGAAACCTGTACCGCTTCTTTCTCCACTGCTTCTGCGACAACCTCACTTTCAGGTCGTTTTCTCGGCTTTCTCTTCGGGATAGCGGGTCCCGTCAAGTGTCGGAAGCGCTCTCCAATCTGACGAACAACCTCCCCTGAAATCAGCGTAAACCCATTCGTCTCCCCTGCCTTTAGTGATAATTTGCACATCTTGTTTATCAGACGAGGTACACCATGTTCAGAATACTCCCACAAAAAACCATATGCATCATCAGCAAAAATCTGCCTCGCTCCCCCTGCAAGCCTAAGCCTGGTTTCAACGTAGCCCTTTAAAAGATCCTCAGATTCTATTTTATCTATCCTGCTCAAGGTCCCTATTCGTTGCAGAAGGTTGGCACGTTTCGGATGTTCCAGTCTTCTGGCCAATTCCAGCTGTCCCGCAAGTATTATGGTAAATAAATTCCTCTGATCCTCCTGCATATTCGTCAGTAATCTCAGGCTTTCCAAATTCGTGGGCGATATAGCATTTGCCTCATCAATAAATATCAAGACCTTTTTCCCTGAATCTATAGTGTCGAACAGAATCTTGTTGAATTTTTCCAAGAGATCAACTTTTCTTCTTTCTTCACACTTAGTACCGGAAAGTTGACCAATGATTTCCCTCAAGAGCTCAATGAAGGACATATCAGGGTTTGCAACCAGTGCAATTTTGTATTTATCAAGATGCAGAGAATCAATAATTATCCGCAGGGACAAAGTTTTCCCGAGACCGACATCGCCCACAATTACCGCGATGCATTCATTCCCTTCGTCTATGGCAAATAGAGTCTCCGCAATGGCATTCTCCATTGAAGAATGAGAATCTGAGTACATCGTCGGATCAGGGACATTATCAAAAGGTGGTTTTTGCAGGCCCCAATACTCGTAATACATACACTCATAACCTCCTCGATGTCTGAATGAGACACTCGAAACTACAAAAGTTTTATGACTCGGAACTTCCAGAAACCTCTTCACTTCTTGAGAGATAATCAAGGACATCCTGCAACAAGAAACGCCTGAGCCTGCTAACCTTATAGCTTCTAATCTTTTTTGACTTGACAAGGCTCATGAGCAGGCTGTTGCTGATCTGCAGCATTTGACAAACATGTTTCGCCTTGAGCATTCTTACAATATCTACTTTCTTGAATTGGAAATTGAAAATAATCTGCCCCTCTGTGTGTCTTTGTATATCTAAAGATACGCCCGTTGCGTCTCCGTTCAGGAAATATTTCACATAGCGGTTTGACTTGACGAGATCATACTGTTCTGGCGTCAAATTAATTGAAATCGCATCATTAATATCCGCAACAGGTACTTCCAGAGTGTGCGACTCTTCCCTCACGCGCCTCGGACTTTGATTCAACACGCTGGACGGAATCTCGATCAATTCCTGACCGTGAAGCAATTGTGAACCGATTTCAGGTTGCTGCTGTCCTCGGGGTTCAAAAGCCCCGTTTCTTCGTCTTCTAACAATAGAAATTTTTCCCATACCTTTTCCTCTTTGAGGAAAACGAATCGTGAACTGCTCATTTTCCACTGCCTGTCTTATCCTATCTTATGAAAACATCGCAATTTTTGTGCCTTTAATTCCAACTAATTGCTTGTAATCTTAATGAACAGCTTCAGATAAATCAATATAATATTTTGAGCTCTCGGCAAAGACAACGGTGGTCACAGAACAAAGATTTAGCACGCGTTCATCATAAAAAAAGGGGCATGATTGGAGGTAAATACGGGGGGGGCTTTCCTCAGTATCGAAGCAATGGCAGGGTGTTTCTTAAATTCCCTGTCAAGGAATTGCCTCACAAGACTTCTTTTCCACCCTCTGGGATGAAAAAAATTCCTGTAAAGCGACAGGTCACCTTCATAAAAATCACTGACGTCGAGCTCCCGGGCCTCCGGACTATAAGCCGGGAGGTTGAAGATTGCAAGGTTGAGAAAATCGATCTGCCTGCTGTGCTGGGCTGCAAAATCGAGGGTCTTGCGCGCCTCAGTGACTGTTTCCGAAGGAGTTCCGAAAATCAGGTACACGTAGGTCGCAATACCGGCTTTCCCCAGGGCCGTTAGCGTGGCGGAAGCTGTTCTTAGATCAAATCCTTTTTGCATACTGTCTAAGACATCCTGGTCCCCCGATTCCAGCCCAAGCTGCAACATGACACAACCAGATCGTTTCAGAGCCCGGCAGAGATCGAGGTCCGTCAAGTGCGAGGATACTTTGGCAAATCCGTACCATGGAAGTCTGAAAAATGATCCCGCCATAGCCTTAAGAAGTGCCGGACTAACGGCATTATCCAGGAGATGAACGAGGGCGGGTTTCGTTTTTTCGGCAAGGCTGCTAATATCCTCAATTACCCGCTCTACGGGCACGGGTTTATAGGGACTACCCTCCGCCCTTTCGGGACAGAAAGAACAGCGGTTCCAGTAGCAGCCACTCGATGCACTGTAAGGCAAGACGGGACCCGGAGCCAGATGGTCGTTCATGGATGATACATCATAATCGGGAGTATGATGTCCCTGCCGACAGGTAGTACCGTGAATTGAAAGGAGGGCGGCCTCTCCCGGCCCTGCCACCAGGTCGTCAACGAGGCCACCAAATGGATTCGCCCATCCTGGTCGCCGCATCCACGATGTGACCAGCCCGCCGCCCAAGACCACCCTGATGCCGGGGCATTCTCGTTTCAAGAAGCCGATCATGGCAAAGGTGCACAGTGCCTGGCTCAGATAGTTTAATGAAAATCCGACAGTGGCAGGGCATTCCTGCTCCAGCGCCGCCCCAAGACGCTTCTTGAAATACCCATAGAAGGGATTGTGTTCGGGTGTTTCAGAAGCTCTTATCAAATCCGCACTTCTGACCGGAGAGAGATTCCGATCAAGGTAATTAGATAGACTCAGATGAGCGCCGCTGTGAGACGCCGCCACCTCGAGAACCCGGTTGAGGTCAATTACCGCCCGTTTATAACGATCAATATTCTTATAGGTCTCCCAAGAGGTTAAAGCGGTAATGTTGCTTTCCAGATAACGGAATGAACGGTTCGTCCAAGTATTCAATAAATTTTTAGGAATCGCCCCCTTGTTATCGTCGGCTATCCACTTTTCGGGGTAATATCCCCCCATCCCTCCTTCCGAGAGGAGGCTTGAGATACCCTCCACATTGGCATCAATTACTTTGCAGGGGATGTCGTGGTCATACATGACACCTGCCAGTTTCGCCAGTCCCGCTGGCGGTTCACAGGGTTTTACAACCGGTGGATGGATAAGAATCATGATACAGGGTCAGGCCCGTTATAGAGTTTGTAAAAATAATACAATCGCCATTTCGTCCTATGACGGCATAATAGATGGCGGTTACATTGTCAGCTGCCGGTTAGGGTTTGCTCCTGCCGGTATTGACAGGCACGGGAATCGCTTGTTCTTCGCATTTGAGGCAAGTTAATCTCTGAGGGGACTCAGTTAGGAGACGGTCTCCCCGTCAATTTTTTTAAGCAGCTCAACCATGTCGCGATGTATCTTTCCATTTGTGGCCAGGACATGCGGAGCCTCAAGGTGAAATGCACCGCCGAAGAGATCCGTAACTGTTCCTCCTGATTCACGGATCAGAAGCCACCCGGCAGCCGTATCCCACGGCATGAGTTTCAGTTCCCAAAAGCCATCAAAACGGCCCGCCGCAATATAGGCCATATCAAGAGCCGCGGATCCAGCCCTGCGAATAGCCTGGGCACTTTTCGCCATCCCGTTAAAGTAATTGATATTATTGTTTCTGTCAGACCTTACGTCATAGGGGAAACCGGTAGCCAGAAGACTCCTGGAAAGATCGGCCGTATTTGATACTGCGATTTTCTGACCATTCAAGAAAGCTCCCTTGCCTTTTTCTGCCACAAACATTTCGTCCAACATAGGATTGTAAATAACACCCGCATGGATTTCACTATCTTTTTCAAAAGCAATGGATACGCAGAAAACTGGATAACCGTGAGCATAATTCGTCGTCCCATCCAAGGGATCGATAATCCATCGGTACTTCGAACCCAGCGCCATTCCTGTCGACTCTTCGGCAAGGATGTCGTGGTCGGAATATCTCTCACGAATTCTGGAAGTAATCATCCCTTCAGAAAGCCGATCCTCTTCCGTGACAATATTTATTTCCCCTTTATAGTTTATTACGTGTTTGTCATTGAGCCTTTCTCTTAAGAATATTCCCGCTTCTCTTGCTACGGCTATTATAAAGTCAGTACAATCATCCATAAACCAATAATTCCTATCAATAGATATTTTTAATTCTGTGGATTATTTCAAATTCGCATATCAAAATTCTGAGCTTTCTTGTCTTGGTAAATTGTGTTTTGAATATTCGCATTTGTTTCGGACTTCGTGCTTAGCCTCTAGATTTTAGTCGGCCCTGGCTCCATCCGGCATAAGTATTACAAGAAAACCCTCAGATTTTAAATGCAAGAATATAGTAACATATACCAAGCTTTCCGATTTTTTGAAAGTTGCATCTTTCTATTGCGTGACTCTGAAATTGGTGGTAATTACGCATTTAATATGATTTGCTGAATGTCAGGCCTTGCAAGCCGTTATTTTTCTTACTATGGCATCTAACCGGAATATTAAACATGGTTGATACGATAAAAAACACGGGGCCTTCGGCAATACCCTACCAAGGCTTCGGTATTACAGAATACGATCTCAAATCCATCAGGGAATCCAAAGGGCTTACATTAAGAGATATATTCGAACGCACCCGGATCAGCGTAGCCAATCTTGCAGCCATTGAAAATGGTGAATTTCACCTGCTTCCGCCGCCAGTTTTTACGAAGTCCTTCATCAAAATATATGCAAAGACTCTGGGCATCGACAGCAATGTAATTCTCACTCGTTATGAGAAATACATAGAAACACTCAATCCGACTCACCTGGATGTAAAAATCAAAGAAATCCCTAAATCTGCAAGGCTGTTCTACAAGGCCTTCCTGTGGGTATTATTAATTATTATTATCGTTGGCCTTGTCACTTTCTCGTTATCTACATATGAAACAGCAATCGACGTCGTGAAAAATCAAATTTCCGAACAGGAACATAAATCATTCAGTTTAAAGACAACCGATGATATTGGAACAATCCCCAAGAGTGAAGCTCAGGATCAGACAAACGTGGCTGCAAAAACTCAAGAAGGAGATGCCCAACCAATCCCTCTGTCGCAGGCACAACCGGCCCCGCGCGAAACTCAAGAGAAGCAGAAGATGACGCAGGGGACAGCATCTGAGGAAATCAATAAAAACCAGGGCGACGCAGCCGAAACATATCAAATAACCATGGAAGCCAGAGAGATGACATGGCTAAGAGTCACTGCAGATAGTAATCCACCATATGAAATTTTACTGCAACCAGGTGAAAAGATAGAGAGAGAAGCGTCGCGCTTTATTGTTGTTGTCGGCAACGCAGGCGGTATTGACATCATATTTCAAGGAAAATCTCTCGGAAACCTGGGTGAACGAGGTCAGGTTGTTCACTTAAAGCTGCCGTAAAATTATAGGTTTGACAAAGGCGTCTTGGTGCTTTAAATTTATTTCTAATATCAGAAGAGGTCACCGAAATATGTTTGGAATAGGCGTGCCTGAGTTAATTGTAATTCTTGTCATCGTTCTCATCATCTTTGGCGCCGGCAAGCTTCCGGAAATCGGTGGCGCCATTGGAAAAAGCATAAAGAACTTTAAGAAATCAGTCCGTGAATCGGATGAGAACGAAACGGCACCGGACTCTAAAAAAATCGATGAAAAGAAATAAAGCAGGGGTAGGCTAAAAGGGAACATCATCGTCCGGTGCGGATTCGGACCCTGCTGACGCGGGAGCCTGATCATCAACAGCGGCATCCTGGCTCCGCGTCTGCCCCTTTGAATCCAGCATTTGCATGTTTGACGCAACAATCTCCGTAGTGGAGCGCTTTACTCCGTCTTTGTCTTCCCAGGACCGTGTCTGAATTCGGCCTTCAATGAATATCAATTTCCCCTTGGAAAGATAATTGCTACAGATTTCGGCCAATTTGCCGTAGGCCACTATCCTGTGCCATTCTGTTCTCTGAATCTTTTCTCCGTTCTTATCTTTCCACTGAAGATCTGTTGCTAAACGAAAATTGGCCACCATGGTGCCGTCAGGCGTATATCTTACCTCAGGATCTGCACCCAGCCTGCCTATCAATAATGCCTTGTTAACCATAATTATCCCCCCTTCCTCTATCTGGTTAGTTTCCGGATCATACAAAACATTATGGATCTTAGCAATCTAAAATTGGGCAAGCGTCGAATTTGTGCTTGATTTCATAAAAAAAATGCATTACAAATCAAATCATACTAACTGTGCAGGGGTGCCGACCAGGCTGAGAATATACCCTTAGAACCTGATCTGGATAATTCCAGCGGAGGAAATCGAATATACGTAATAATTCTTGTGGGGCATATCCTTAAAATGGGTATGCCCCGTATTGTTTATATCGTTCGACTATTACAGGAGCGTTTCTAAAATGACTCAATTGAAGAGAGCACGAAAAGGCTTCATATCTGAAGAGATGAAGCTTTGTGCCAAAGAGGAGGGGGTATCCCCTGAATTTATCCGTGACGGTGTTGAAAAAGGCACTATCGTGGTGATCCGCAATAAAAAACACACTGCAATAGCGCCCCTTGCCATAGGCAAGGGTCTCAGAACCAAGATCAATGCCAATATAGGGACATCCAGGGATCGTGTGGATTTCGACCTGGAGCTGGAAAAAGTTAGAGTTTCTGTCGCCGCGGGGGCAGATACAATCATGGACCTGTCCACAGGAGGAGATATCCGGAAGATCAGGCAAGCAATCACCGGGGCATCGACTGTTCCCGTAGGGACGGTTCCTATATACCAGGCTGCCGCTGAGATGCTGGAGGCAAAAAAAGCCATCATGGAGATGACTGCTGAGGACATGTTCAGGGTTATCGAGGAAAATGGCGAGGACGGCGTTGACTTCATCACCGTTCACTGTGGCGTGACAAGAAGAAGTGTAGCCTGTATAGAGGAAGAAGGACGCATTTTAGGTATTGTCAGTAGAGGCGGGTCCATTATTAGAAACTGGATGTCATTTAATGACAGAGAAAACCCCCTCTATGACAGATATGACAGGCTGTTAGAAATCGCGAAACGTTATGATATGGTTCTGAGCCTTGGCGACGGTCTTCGGCCGGGGTGTCTCGCCGATGCAACGGACAGGGGACAGGTGCAGGAGCTCATTCTCCTGGGCGAGCTCGCAAAAAGAGCAAGAGGTCAAGGAGTTCAGGTCATGATCGAAGGCCCCGGTCATGTACCCATCAATGAAATCCAGGCTAACATACAGTTACAAAAGAGTTTGTGTGACGGCGCACCTTTCTACGTCCTGGGACCACTGCCTACGGACATAGCTCCCGGTTATGATCACATCACTTCAGCAATTGGCGGGGCAATCGCCGGGTCATTGGGTGCAGACTTCCTCTGCTACGTCACTCCCTCAGAACACCTGCGTCTCCCTACACTTGAAGATGTCAGGGAAGGAGTCATAGCCTCAAAGATTGCCGCGCATATTGCAGACATAGCAAAGGAAATCCCCGGCGCCTTCGAGAAGGACATCATGATGGCACGATGTAGAAAGGAATTCGACTGGCAGGGCCAGGTGAAGGCCTCCATTGATCCGGAAAAAACTGAAAAACTTCTGGAAACTAGTAAAAGCGCAAAAGAAGAGGGCTGTACTATGTGTGGCGAATTCTGCGCCATCAAGCTGGGAAAAATAAGCAGTCATGGCTAAGAGTGTCCAGCATAGTGAACAAACACTATTATTTTAAGACCTCCCTACTGCAACTTCTTATAACGCCTTCACTACTCTCTTTACCTTGAGCTCAGTTCAAATTATGAGTCCAGAGAGACCTGCCGTCGCTCAAAATCCCTTTTTGCAAATTCTTCAAGAATCTCATTGCGCTGACGAATCTTAAATCATGCTTGACTAATCCCCAAAAAAAATATAGTCAAATTTGATTTATATGAACTGGATAAGTTATCTATGGAAGACAGCGAACTATTAAGGAAGAAAAGGGAAAAGATAGAATCCCTTAAGGCTGACGGCATTGATCTGTATCCCAATGATGCCCGGGTCAAAGACACAGCCGCATCCATCATCACCCGTTTTGCCCACATGGACAGTGAGGCCCTCGGCATGATCGCCGAGAGATTCGCCATAGCGGGAAGACTGATGGCCATTCGAGACTTTGGAAAAGGTTCTTTCGTCATTATTCAGGACAGAACGGGTAGGCTTCAGGCCTTTGTCAGAAAGAATCAGGTGGGAGAAAAGGCTTATTCGCTCTTCAAAAGGCTCGACGTGGGGGATATAGTTTTTGTCGCGGGGAAGATATTTAGAACCAAGACGAATGAGCTGACGATCGATGTTGATGAACTGAGGCTCCTTTCAAAGGCGATACGACCCCTGCCGGAGAAGTGGCATGGCCTTACAGATATAGAGACAAAATACCGTCAACGTCACCTCGATCTCATAGTCAATCCTCATACTAAAGAGGTCTTTGCCAGGAGGAGCCGCATCATTCAACTGATACGTTGCTTTATGGAAGAAAGAGATTTCCTGGAAGTGGAAACCCCCATGATGCAGCCAAAGGCAGGCGGTGCCATGGCACGCCCCTTTAAGACCCATCACAACGCCCTGGGCATGGATTTTTATCTGAGGATAGCCCCTGAATTGTATCTGAAGCGACTGGTTACGGGTGGTTTCGAACGGGTCTACGAAATAAATAAGAATTTCAGGAATGAAGGCATTTCCACTTTTCATAACCCTGAATTTACAATGATGGAATTTTATCAAGCTTACGCCACATACGAGGATCTGATGGCACTGACCGAAGAGATGTTCAACTTCATCGCCTGCGAACTCTTTGGCTCCCCGAAGTTTCAGTACCTGGAAACTGAGATTGACCTGACCCCCCCGTGGCCACGGATCTCAGTCAGAGATGCAATTGTCCAATATGGAAAGATAGCCGCCGAAGTCCTGGACGACGGTGCCAGGATTATCGCCTGCGCAAAGGATCTCGGCCTGAGCATCAAGGACAGTGATGCACCGGGAATGGCCATGATGGCTATATTTGAAGAACAAGTGGAGGACAAGCTGATTCAACCCACTTTCGTAACTCACTATCCGGTTGAGGTTTCTCCCCTTGCCAGGAAAACCCCCGATCATCCCGAGGTGACTGATAGATTCGAGCTTTATATTTGTGGGAAAGAAATCGCCAATGCCTTTTCCGAGATTAACGACCCTGTTGACCAACGGGAAAGGTTTGTGATGCAGCTTAGAGCCAGGGAAGCCGGAGATGATGAGGCACACGAGATGGATGAGGATTATATTCGAACCCTCGAATACGGGATGCCGCCTACAGCAGGAGAAGGAATAGGTATCGACAGACTGGTGATGCTCTTCACGAACTCTGCCTCCATAAGGGACGTTATCCTTTTCCCCCTTTTGAGAAGCAAGGAAGAATAAGATTAATCATGTCCTTTGAATTTTTTATCAGTCTCCGATACCTCCGGGCCAAGCGAAAGCAGATCTTTGTCTCCATTATCACATTCATATCCATTGCCGGGATATTCTTAGGTGTTGCCGCACTCATCATTGTCCTTGCTGTAATGAACGGTTTCGAGACCGATCTCCGGAATAAAATACTGGGAATAAATTCTCACGTCGTTCTCATGCAGTACACAGGAGCGATGAAAGACTACCAGAAGGTCATGAACGAGGTTGAACAAGTCGAAGGTGTCGTCGCCTCCACGCCATTCATATTCAGTCAGGCCATGCTAAGAAATGAGGGTCGCACCAGCGGTGTAATCCTGCGGGGAATATCAGTAGCTAACGCCTTCAAAGTCATTAATCTGGGGAAGATGCACGAAGGAAACATTGATTATCTTTCTGAAAAACAGCGCAGTACCCTCGGACTCGGCAAGGATACATCCATGCTACCAGGCATTGTAATAGGCAAAGAACTGGCAAAAAACATGGGGCTTCTTCTTTTCGACCCTGTAAATATAATCTCGCCCATGGGGATTTCCACGCCTATGGGCATGGTTCCCAAAATGAAAAAGGTTGTTGTCGTGGGCATCTTCGATTCCGGATTCTATGAATATGATTCAACCCTCGCATACATTTCCCTGAGAGACTGCCAGGAATTCCTAAACCTGGGAGAACGGGTCACTGGCCTTGAAATCAAGGTTAATGACATCTACAGGGCGAATATCATCGCAAAATCCATAGAGAAAAAACTTGGATTCCCTTTCTGGGCAAGGAACTGGATGGAAATGAACAAGAACCTATTCTCTGCCCTGAAACTGGAGAAGCGGGTCATGTTTATCATCCTCAGTCTCATTGTTCTGGTGGCAGCGTTTAACATAATATGCACGCTCATTATGATAGTCATGGAAAAAAGCAAGGACATTGCCATTTTGAAATCCATGGGGGCCACTTCAGGAAGCATCATGAGGATATTCGTTTATCAGGGAGTGACGATCGGCGCCATCGGCACCCTTATGGGCTGCATAGGAGGGCTTGCGGTTGCCTTAAATCTTGAGAAGATTTCTGTATCCATCGAAAATCTTTTCGGTTTCAAAATACTTCCCGGAGATGTATATTACCTAAGCCAGTTACCTTCCCAGGTCAATTACAGTGATGTAGTCATCATTATCATAGGGACCATGCTGATATGTTTCCTGTCGACAATTTATCCCTCCCGGAGGGCTTCTAAACTGGACCCGGCGGAAGCCCTGAGATATGATTGATGGCTGGAGATCAGACCCCAGGGGCTGAAGCCCAAATGCCGGAGAATACGAAATTACAACTATCCGAAATGTTAGGATTTAGATCTTAGAATTTAGTATTTTATTTGATGATACAGCTAAATAATTTATGTAAAACCTTTATCAAGGATGGTAACAGGATTGAAGTTTTGAAAAGCCTGGACTTCACCATAACCCGAGGTGAGTCTCTTGCCATTTTGGGTGTTTCCGGTGCGGGAAAGAGTACCCTTATTCATATTCTGGGAACGCTGGATCACCCCACATCGGGCACTGTGCTTTTTGACGACATTGATGTCTTCCAGTGGGACAAGAAAAAACTGGCAGAGTTCAGAAACAAAACGATTGGGTTCGTTTTCCAATTCCATAATCTGCTGCCCGAGTTTAACAGTTTGGAAAATACGATGATGCCGGCCCTGATTCACGGTCTACCGTACCGAAAAGCAAGAGAGCGGGCCGCAGCCATATTGCATGAAGTGGGACTCGGCGACAGATTAACCCACAAACCCGGCGAGCTTTCCGGAGGCGAACAGCAGAGGGTTGCCGTGGCGCGGGCACTTGTCATGGAACCGGAAATCATTCTGGCTGATGAGCCTACTGGAAATCTTGATAGCGAAACGGGCAAGAAGATAGAAGATATCCTGCTGGACCTTAATAGAACGAAAAGAATCACCCTTGTCGTCGTTACCCACAACAGAACGCTGGCCGACAAAATGTCGAAGAACATAGGTCTAAGAGATGGAAAAATTTATAACTATGAATAAGAATAGTCTTCTCATAAAAATCATCTTTCTGTTGGCTTCTCTCCTGCTGGTACATCATCATAATGCTCTTGCAGAAGACGGAAAAAAAATTGCCATCCTGCCCTTTGAAGTTCACGCCCAGGCAAATGCAGCCAATCTGCGGGAAGCCATCTACAAAGGACTCTCCACGGAGTTTGCCAAGTCGAAAAGCATCCAGCTAATTGAGAGAGGTTCATTTGCCAAAGCCATAGAGGGCAAGGTGATTGATGAAAAGCTTGCCGTCAACGTCGGTAAGGGCACAGGGGCCAATTACGTAATCATGGGGAGTCTTTCCGCGTTCGGAGAGCAAATCAGCGTAGACGCCAGGGTCATTGATGTAAAGGAAGGAAAAACGCTGCATGCAGTCTTTGCGCAGGGCAAAGGCATAGAAGCCATTAGCTCCATCTCTGCCCAATTACGGACAAATATACTCCTCAAGATAGCCGCAGATATGAGGATAGCAAAGATTGAGTTTAAGGGTAACAGGAAAATTGAAAGCAGCGCTTTAAGCCAGGTCATAAAAAGTGCCAGGGGCAATCTATTTTCGGAAGCAGAGCTCACCTCCGATATCAAAGCTATTTACAAAATGGGGTACTTCGATGATGTTGCCGTAGACGTCACTGGCAGTCCTGAGGGAAAGATCATCGCATTTATTTTGAAAGAAAAAGTCCTCATCTCAGAGATAAGAATAAAGGGGAATAAAGCCATCGAGAGGGGTGAGATTGAAGGAGCTCTGACATTCAAAGTCCAGCAGGTCCTCAACCCGGAAAAAACTGTCGCCAGTACAGAAAAAATCAAAGCCCTCTATGATAACAAGGGATACTACAATGCAGAGATCAAGTATGCCATTGATAAAGAAGGCGATAAGAATGTCATTGTCACCTTCAATATAACCGAAAATGAGAGGCTGTATGTCAAGACCATTTCTTTTGAGGGAAACCGGGCATTCACGAGCAAAGAACTTAAAAATATCATGAGCCTCACGGAATGGAGCATTTTCCATTTTCTAACCGACTCAGGCATCCTGAAGAAAGACCAATTAAAACAGGATACGGACAAACTAAACGCATTTTACCTGAATCACGGCTTTATCAATGCTCAGGTGGGTGAACCTGAAATTACATACGACAAGAAGGGGATATATGTAAAGATACCGATAGTGGAGGGAAAACAATTCAAAGTAGGCAAGGTAGATATTACAGGCGATACATTGACGGTTTCCCGCTCTGAACTGCTGAATAAACTTAATATCAGCAAGAAAGAGTTTTATGAAAGGGAAGCTGTCATGAAGGATATGGAGTACCTTACCCAAGCCTGTAATGATGATGGTTACGCATATGCAGACATTGCCCCGCGTACTGTTCCTCAGGAAAAAACCCAGACGGTGGATGTAACTTTCAATATTAAGAAAGGTCACGAGGTTTTCTTCAACAGGATAACTATCACGGGTAACACAAAAACCAGAGATAACGTAATCAGGAGGCAGCTCGCTTTTAACGAAGGGGATCTTTATAGCAGCAGTAAGCTCAAGAGTAGCTACATGGCTCTCAATCGCCTGCGATACTTTGAAGAGATAAATTTTCAGACAGAAAAGGGCCCTGACGAAACATTGACGGACGTCAATATCAACATCAAGGAAAAACCGACTGGTATGTTCAGTATCGGCGCAGGATACTCAGCCCAGGACCACGCCGTCGGCACCGCCCAGATCTCCCAGCAAAACCTCTTTGGCAGGGGACAGATATTAAGCCTCAAGGCAAGCATCGGGACTGTATCGAACATGTACGAACTCTCATTTATAGAGCCATGGCTGTTTGACATTCCCCTGTGGAGCAAATTTGACCTCTGGAGCGCGCAACGGCAATATGACAGTTACAATCTAAACACGAAGGGGTTTGGAATGACCTTTGGTTATCCTCTCTGGCCGTATGTATCCGGTTATGTGGGATACAGGCTTTTTACAAATGACATCACGGATGTCCTGGACACGGCAGCGAATATAATCAAGCAAGAAGCAGGAAAAACGACAGAGAGCGTGGTGTCCTTCACCCTCACAAAGGATACAACTGATGACTTTATGTTTCCGACGAATGGTTACAAGAACAGCGGTACCATTGATTATGCGGGAGGGCCGCTCCAGGGCAGCACAGACTATATCAGATATGGGGCAAGGTCTTCATGGTTCCATCCCCTGCCTCTGGATACTGTATTCAGTGTGCGCGGGCGAGCCGGTTTCATACAACGTACTGCGGATACGGACGTCCCTATATTTGAACGCTACTATCTGGGCGGGATTGATACTCTCCGGGGCCTTCGTGACGTGGGGCCAAAAGATCCAGCCACGGGAGACCCTATCGGCGGCTTTACAATGCTATGTTTCAACTTTGAATACATCTTTCCCTTGATTAAGAACGCCGGGATGAAGGGGGTTGTATTCTTCGATACGGGCAATGCATGGGACGGCGGTTATCATTTCGATGACATGAGGAGAACGGTAGGAGTGGGCGTACGGTGGTACTCGCCTATCGGTCCCCTGAGGCTCGAATGGGGCTATGTCCTTGACCAAAAAGAAAATGAAGCTTCAAACCGATTTGAATTCACAATCGGTATGTTTATGTAGACATGCCATTTCATTCTAATTAATAAGGGGGGGAATTTTATGAAAAAAAGTGGTCTGCTGATTTCAATGGTATTTGTCGTCTTGTCACTCTTCCTATGCGGCACGTGTGCAATTGCCGCGGAGAAGATCGGTGTGATCGACATGCGGGAGATCATGATGAAATCGGACGCAGGAAAGAAGGCCGCCGAAGAAATCGGCAAGCTTGTCGAAAAAGATAGGGCCAAGATTCAGGCAATGGAAGCACAATTGAAGAAAGAAAAAGATGAAATCGAAAAGCAGCGATCTGTCCTGAAGGAGGGCGCCATGAGAGAAAAAGAGGCGGCACATCAGAAAAAATTCAGGGATTACCAGTTGCTGGTCAAGGATGCCAATGAGGAGCTGCAGATAAGAGATCAGGAGATTGCTAAAAAGTTGGTTCCCAATATTTTGAAGGTAATAAATCTCATCGGTGATAAGGAAAAGTATACATTGATCATCGATGTCGGCAGCATGCCGGTTGCCTACTTTGCGAAAGAAAATAACTTGACCCAGAAGGTTATTGAAGAATTCAATAAAACCTTCAAATCGAAAGACTAAAATAATAGAGATACCAAATTGAAAAAGACGCTGGGCGAAATTGCAACTTTTTTAGGTGGCAAGATCAAAGGAGACCCTGAAGCAATCATTGAAGATATCCGGGGGATCGATGAGGCCGGAAAGGGCGATCTGACCTTCATCGCAAACCCAAAATATTTGAAGTCCATTGAGACAACGAAAGCCTCTGCCATACTGGTCTCGCCACAAATCGAGAGGGCAGACAGAAACCTCATCGTTGTTGATGACCCCTATATAGCCCTTGGCCGGGTCCTCGGTCTTTTTTACCCGGAAGACCATGATCCACCCAAGATTAGTACGGAAACCTTCATCGAGGAAGGCGCAATCGTATCGGAAGATGCACATGTCTATCCCGGTGTCTATATCGGACGGGAAGCAAGAATTGAACGGGGCGTTATCCTCTACCCGGGTGTCTACATCGGTCGTCGTGTTGTCATCGGTGAAGACTCCATTCTATATCCTAACGTCGTTGTATCACGAAGGTGCATTATCGGAAAGAGGGTCATCCTGCATGCCGGTGTCGTCGTCGGAAGTGACGGATTTGGTTTTGCCAGGCCGGCACGGGAAAATATAAAGATTCCCCAGGTAGGCTTTGTGCAAATAGACGATGACGTTGAAGTGGGAGCCAATACCACCATAGACAGGGGCACCATTGAAAAAACCTGGATACAAAGGGGTGTAAAAATAGACAATCTGGTACAGGTGGCCCACAACGTGGTCATTGGTGAATACTCCGTAATTGTATCCCAGGTCGGCATTTCAGGAAGTACAAGACTTGGAAAGGGCGTTATCCTGGGAGGTCAGGCAGGCCTCGTTGGCCACATCGACCTTGGTGATTATGTCATGGTTGGCGCCCAGTCGGGTGTTCATGACGACGTCCCCTCAAACCAGGTTGTGTCCGGTTCACCCCATTTGCCTCACAGACAATGGCTGCGCGTCGAGGCATGTGTTTCACAACTTCCGGAAATGCGTAAGAACGTCGCGTCCATGTTGAAAAGACTGGAGAAGCTGGAAAGGAACACAAAAAAATAAAACCCAAAACACTATATCCTGAGTGCTGGACGATGTCAGAATCCAAATGTACGTAATATTTTGTATTTTGAATTTGTTTGGGATGGAAATATCAGGATTGGGGATTTGAAGGATTCACTATGAATATTCACACTACAGCAGTTTTATCTACGGAGGCCCATATCGGGGAGGGCGTCGAGATTGGCCCTTATACGGTCATAGGGCCCGATGTGCATATCGGTAAGAACACCATTATCGGACCTCATGTGGTAGTTGATGCCCATACCGACATTGGAGAAGAGTGCCGCATCTTTCAATTTAGTTCAATCGGCGCAACGCCTCAGGACCTGAAATTCAAGGGGGAAAAGACTCGGGTTGTTATCGGAAACAATAATACCATCAGAGAATATGTGACCATCAACCGGGCCACAGCTGCCGATATCGGTGTAACCATCATAGGAAACAATAACCTCCTGATGGCTTACTGCCACGTGGCACACAATTGTAAACTGGGAAATAATATCGTTATGGCCAATGCTGCCAATTTGGCCGGCCATATACATGTAGAAGATCACGCTATCATCGGTGGATTAACGGGCATCCATCAGTTCACTCGCATAGGGGCGCACGCTATCATCGGCGGCGCTTCCGCCGTTTCCAAGGACGTTCCCCCTTTCGTCATGGCCTCCGGCAACTATGCAAAGCTGTATGGTCTCAATATAATAGGACTGAAGCGCCGAGGTTTCAAAGAGGAAACTATACAAGCGCTGAAAAAAGCCTACAGGATTCTTTTTAGATCATCCCTCCTTCTCTCCGTGGCAATCGCAAAGGTCAAAGCCGAGGTTGATGATATTCCGGAAGTAAGGCAGTTCGTTGAGTTCATCGAAACCAGATCGGCGAGGGGGATCACAAGATAAATCTAAGGCCTGATGGTTTTGAAAGGTTCCCCGCTGAGTTCGAAATGACAGTTGTACATTCGCATCTATGAAATGATGCATTAGAATTTATCATCTCGTCTGCCATATGAAAGAAATCAGAATCGGTGTGGTGGGTATCGGTCATTTAGGTAACTACCACCTGCAAAAATACCGCGAGTTGTCCAATTGCCGGATTGTCGGCGTGGTAGACATCAAGAAGGAGCGTGCCGAGAAGGCAGCCGAAATGTACGACTGCCTTGCTATGTCCGATCACCGCAAGCTGATAAGTTCAGTCGATGCAGTCAGCATTGCCGTTCCAACCATATCCCATTACCGGATCGCAAAAGACTTCTTGGATGCGGGCATTGATGTCTTGCTGGAAAAACCCATTACAACGACCATCGAGGAGGCTGATGAACTCATAGCCATTGCCGAAGCAAAAGGATTGATATTTCAAATAGGATTGCTTGAACGATTTAATCCGGCAATCGTCGCGCTGAGAACGGTTATGGGGAAACCACTTTTCATTGAGACTCACCGCCTTCACCCATTTTTCGAACGCGGCACGGACGTGGATGTCATTCTTGATCTCATGATCCATGATCTCGACATAATCCTACACTTCGTCAAGTCACCCATAAAGAATGTGGAAGCCGTGGGTGTATCGATCCTGTCGGATAAGGTGGATATTGCCAACGCGAGGATAACCTTTTCTTCCGGTTGCGTGGCCAATGTCACCGCCAGCAGGGTGACGGGAAAAGCAATGCAGAAGATTAGATTCTTCGGGTTTGAGGGGTATCACGCAGTCGATTATGGGAAACGCGAATTGGTCTCTCTCTGCAGGAAAAACGGTGCGGGAGGAAATGTTGAAATCAGCGCAAACCCTGTGGAAGTGAAAATACTTGATCCCTTGGAGGAAGAGATTCGCTCGTTCATTGAAGCAGTTATGAGCAGGAATCCGCCTCCTGTCACGGGTAAGGAGGGGAGAGACGCCTTAGAATTAGCTCTTCTCATTGCTGAAAAGGTGAAGCTATCGCAGGAGTTGCTTCCATGATACCCATGGTTGACCTCAAGAGACAGTATCAGAATCTTAAAGCCGACATCGATGCAGCTATACAGAATGTGCTTGACGACGGTCAGTTCATTTTGGGACCGAATGTGGCGGAACTGGAAAAAGAAATAGCCGCGTATCACGGTGTCTCCCATGCTGTCGGTGTGGCAAGCGGAACCGACGCCCTGCTCCTGTCTCTGCGGGCCTGCGGAATTGGAGCGGGAGATGAGGTTATTACCACACCCTTCACTTTCATTGCCACGGCGGACGTCATATCACTTCTTCATGCAATACCCGTATTTGCGGATATCGTTACGGACACATTCAATATCGACCCCGGCAAGGTAGAGGAGAAAATTACAAGCAAGACCAAGGCGATCATCCCTGTCCATCTCTTCGGCCATCCTGCGGATATGGACCCGATCTGCGCTCTGGCAGCGAAATATAATATCAGAGTCATTGAAGATTGCGCCCAGGCCTTCGGTGCAACATATAAGGGGAAAAAGGTGGGTACCCGCGGTGACTGCGGCTGTTTTAGTTTCTTTCCAAGCAAAAACCTGGCCGGCTACGGCGACGGGGGCATGATTATCACCGGCAATGAGGATATGGCAAAAAATATGCGGCTCCTCCGTAACCATGGGAGCGTCGTTAAATACCATCACACGACTTTAGGTTATAACAGCCGTCTTGATGAGATCCAGGCGGCAATCATCCGCGTCAAAATGAAAAAGATCGAAGAATTCAATGATAAGCGACGCATTAATGCGGACATATACAGAACGCTCATCAAGAGAGATGATATCACCCTCCCCCTTGAGCTGCCTGGATGCAAGCATGTATATCATCAGTTTACTGTCCGCTCAAAAAACAGGGATGGCGTCATGAAGGCCCTGCAAAATGAGAATGTCTCCTCAGCGATCTACTACCCCGTGCCTCTCCATAGGCAGGAGGTATTCACCCGCCGGAATATTCGCACGGAGAACCTTACGAACAGTGAGATATGCGCCGCAGAGGTACTGTCCCTGCCCATGTTCCCCGAGCTGGAAAAAGAGGAGATTGAACACGTAAGCAATGTGATCAACCATGCACCCTGAAACATCCCTTCTCAAAGACAGACAAGATAAAGAAAGCGGCAGCAAAAAACGAATCATGATTGTGGCGGGGGAAGCCTCGGGCGACCTCCATGGGGGAAACCTCGTACAGGCAATGCACAAGATCGATCCGGAAATAAGATTCTATGGAGTCGGCGGCAGGAATTTGAAGGAGGCCGGCGTAGAGCTGATAGCAGATGCCGCAGATATGGCTGTCGTCGGACTTACGGAGGTTGTCTCTAAACTGGGAATGATACTGAAAGTCATGGCTCAACTTAAGGCATCACTGAAGAAAGACAGACCCGATCTTCTTATCCTCATTGATTACCCGGATTTCAACCTTCCTCTCGCCAGGGCGGCAAAGAAATATGGCGTAAAGGTTTTTTACTATATTAGCCCCCAGGTATGGGCGTGGCGAAGAGGAAGAATCGGGAAAATCAAAAAGATAGTAGACAGAATGGCCGTGATTCTCCCCTTTGAGGCCAATCTCTACAGGGAAGCCGGTGTTGATGCAACCTTTGTCGGTCATCCCCTCCTTGATGTAGTCAGGACGAAATATCCCCGCAAGGAGGCGCTGCGCAGGTTCGATCTCCGTGAAGGGGTGACAACGGTGGGAATTCTGCCCGGAAGCAGGCAGTCAGAGGTGACTAGACTCCTTCCTGTAATGCTCGGGGCAGCGGCGATCATCAAGGAAAAAATCAAGCCTGTGCAATTTGTGCTGCCTCTTGCCGATACACTTGATATTGCTTTCGTCTCACAGATAATTGCAAAATATCCTGTAGCCGTGAGACTTATCCCCAATGAAGTCTACGATGTCATCGGTTGTACGGACATAGCCATGGTTGCATCGGGAACGGCCACACTGGAAACGGCTCTGATGGAGACGCCCATGATTATTATTTATAAAGTGTCTGCACCTTCCTATTATGTAGGCAAGATGGTCATCGATGTTGACCACATCGGTCTTGTCAACATCATTGCCGGAAAGGAGATTGTCCCTGAGTTAATCCAGTTCGAGGCAAGTCCGGAGAAGATAGCGGCAGAGGTCATGGACATTCTTGCAGCCAAAGAGCGGATGGAACGCATTAAGGCGGAATTGAAGAAAATCAGGGATATGCTCGGAAGCCACGGTGCGGCAGAAAGGGTTGCCCGCCTGGCATATGATATGATAAACCCTAAATACTGAATGCGAAACGAATTCAGATGCTGATTTCTTTAAGATCCAATTTTTGAATTTGGGATTTTATTAACAAGTGGATATTTTTAAACGCCTTTTACAGCTTGCAAAACCGCATGCATCGAAGTTCATCCTGGCGATGTTCTGCATGCTTGTTGTCGGCGCTACAACGTCTGCCCTGGCTTTTCTTGTGAAGCCGGCCTTAGATGAGATCTTCCTCAAAAGAAACTCCGACATGCTCATGTGGATCCCTGTCGCCGTTATTGCCATATTCCTGATAAAAGGGGGTTGCAATTACACGCAAACGATACTGATGAGTTTCATCGGCCAGCGGGTTATAGCGGATTTGCGGAATAATCTCTACAGACGGATACAGATGCAATCCCTTTCATTTTTCACCAAGAATCCGACGGGCATTCTCATGTCACGGATTACAAGTGATGTGGGATATGTCCAGGGAGCCGTATCGGAAGCCGTCACAAGTCTCCTTAAAGACTCCTTTACTCTTATCTGTCTCGTATTTGTCATCTTTTACCGTGACTGGCAATTGGCAATAATTGCCATGTTTGTATTTCCTCTCACCATCTATCCTATAGCCAAGTTCGGTGCGAAAATGAGAAACATTGCCACGCGCACTCAGGTTACCATAGGCAGTCTTACCACGCTTCTCCAGGAAACAATCTCCGGCACGAGGATCGTCAAGGCCTTCGGCATGGAAGAATATGAAAACAGAAGGTTTGCGAAAGAGAACGAGCACCTCTTTAAACTTGCCTTGAAATCCGTGTCCGTAAGCGCCGTTTCCAGCCCTTTCATGGAATTCCTGGGAGGTATAGGCATCGCCGCTATTATCTTCTATGGAGGGTACCAGGTGATAAAAGGCGTCTCCACGCCAGGCACTTTTTTTTCTTTCCTGACAGCGCTAATCATGCTCTACGAGCCGGTCAAGCGGCTGACCAATGTGAATAACACAATTCAGCAGGGAATCGCCGGCGCAGTGCGGGTTTTCAGTATCATCGATATCGTGCCGGATATAAAAAATGACGCCGACGCCATCGGGCTGCCAAAAATCTCCCGGGACATCGATATAAAAGACGTTACCTTCTGTTACGAAGAAACGCCGGTTTTGAAGAATGTAAATCTCTCTATTAAAGCTGGTGAAGTTGTTGCCTTTGTCGGCATGAGCGGTGGAGGCAAGACGACACTTGTCAATCTGATCCCGCGCTTTTACGATGTCTCGCAGGGGCAAATTCTGATAGACGGCCATGACATCCGCCATGTCACCATCGAGTCCCTGCGCGGGCAGATCGGCATCGTCACACAGCAGACCATCCTCTTTAATGACACGGTGCGAAATAATATCGCCTATGGCAACATCGAAAAGACCGATGAGGATATCATCCAGGCGGCGAAGGCAGCCAACGCCCATGACTTCATTATGAACTTACCGAAAGGGTACGATACTGTTATCGGTGAGCAGGGGGCAAAACTATCCGGAGGGGAAAGGCAGAGAATATCTATTGCAAGAGCCCTGCTCAAAGATGCACCCATTCTAATTCTTGACGAAGCGACATCGTCCCTTGACACGGAAGCAGAAATAGAAGTTCAGGATGCCTTGGAATATCTGATGAAGGGAAGAACGACACTTATCATTGCGCACCGGCTTTCGACAATCCGTAACGCCCATCGGATATTGGTGCTTGCAAACGGCGAGATTGTTGAAGAGGGAACCCACGAATCTCTTCTGGAAAAAAGAGGAGAATACTTTAAGTTTTACAGCATGCAGTTTAAAGATGAAAACAGGAACAGCATTGAAAAAACTTTCCAGTAAGCTGAGAACAATCTGGTACTCCGACACTGATGCATCCCTTCTGAACCCCCTGACACTGATTCTATCCTTCCTATCCCTATTCTACCGTTCTGTCGTGAACTTGAAAAACCGCATGTATGATCGTGGCATCTTTAATCAGACTAAGCTTCCCTGTAAGGTCATCAGCATCGGAAACATAACCGTTGGCGGCACCGGAAAGACTCCAACGGTGATAATGTTGGCAAAATCGCTGAAAGAAAAGGGATACAGACCGGCTGTATTAAGCAGGGGATATGGGGGAAAGGCCAAATCCACTGTGAACGTTGTATCAGACGGTTCAAAAATCCTGATGGGGCAAATTGAGGCCGGAGATGAGCCGATTCTCATCGCGAAAGCTGCGGATGGGATACCGGTACTTACAGGACCGGAAAGGATCCGCACAGGCAGGTACGCCATAGAAAACCTAAAAGCCAATGTCCTGATTCTTGATGATGCATTCCAGCACAGACGTATCTTCAGGGATGTGGATATTGTCATCCTTAATCGGGAACTACCCTTTGGAAACGGTTTCCTGCTCCCCAGAGGACCGCTTCGGGAACCAACGGCAGCTCTGAATCGGGCGCATTTCGTCATATGGAGAGACAGCGCCAGAGATGGCCGTTATCCAAAATACCAAGAGCAGGGCATAGGCTGGTTTCTCCCCGTACTCTCGGTGTACCTGCAACCGAAAGATATCATACGCGCCGATACGGGAGAGGTCTATCCGTTAGAATTCGTTAAAGGGAAAAAAGTCTGTGCCTTTGCTGGAATCGCGTCGCCGGAAGCATTCAGCAGAACCGTCGAATCTTTAGGTTGGGCTGTGACGAGTTTCATTGAATTCCCCGATCATTACCATTACACCGAAGCAGATATTTCATACATTCAGAGAAGATACATCGATTCCTCTTCCGATATCATTATCACGACAGAAAAGGACGGTATCCGCTTGACAAACTTCCCCGATTTCTTGAAAGACGTTTTTCTCTTGCGGGTGGAGATGGAAATGCTCCCTTCCCGGGAGGAATTTGAAGCGCTGATTTTCGAGAGACTGAAATGAAAAGATCACCAGTGGCAGACATTATGCTGAGGTGCTTCAGTGCCATACCCCGAGAATTGAGACAGGATGCTCCGCAGCCTCAAAAGAAACGAGATTCTGGGTATCCTGCTCGATCAGAACGTAGCCTGGCAGGCGCCAGAGATGCAGATGGGAGCGGGTACAACTAACAAATGAAAGTCAGAATCTCAACACGCACCCCCTTTGACAGGGCAAGAAATATTCTGATACGCGGGACGAACTGGATCGGAGATGCCGTTATGACGCTGCCCGCAGTTCGTGCCATCAGAAATACCTTTCCCGGCGCGCAGATATCTGTTCTTGCAAAGCCGTGGGTTGCAGAGATATTCAACCTTTGCCCAGACGTTGATGAGGTTATCGTATTTCAAAGCCCCGGCTCTCATTCAGGCATTGCCGGAAAGCTGAGACTGGCGAGAGAACTGAAGGCTAGGAGATTTGATGCGGCCATCCTCCTGCAGAATGCCATAGAGGCGGCCATCATAACATGGCTGGCCGGTATTCCCGTTCGGGCAGGATACAATTCCGATGGAAGGGGGTTGCTTCTGACACACTCCGTCCGGAGGACAGAGGCAGTAAGAAGAGTGCACCAGATCCAGTACTACCTGGAAATGGTCAAGTCCCTCGGATGCCGGTCAACAGAAGCGGACGTTCATCTTCATCCGGGAAACGAATATGAGAACTTGTCGGAGAAAATACTCAGCGAACATGGTATCGGGAGAGAGGGCTTTATAGTCGGCCTCGCACCGGGAGCTGCTTACGGACCCGCAAAAAGGTGGCTTCCGGAGAGGTTTGCCGCCGTCGGTGACAGATTGATTGAAGACCTCTCCGCACAGGTGGTTCTTTTCGGAAGCAACGAAGACAGGAAAAGCGCCGATCTGGTTCAACAGCATGCCAATCACCGATTTATCAACCTGGCCGGGAAAACGAATCTGAAGGAGGCCATAGCGGTTATCTCCAGGTGCACCCTTTTCATATCCAACGATTCAGGTTTGATGCATATTGCCGGAGCTTTAAATATTCCCACGGTTGCCATTTTCGGTTCAACAAATCCTGTCACGACCTCTCCTGTCGGAGACAGAAGTGTAGTTATTTACAAAGGCGCCTCTTGCAGCCCGTGTCTCAAAGAGACATGCCCGACAGATTTCAGATGCATGGAAATGATCAGTATTGAGGAAGTTTGTGAAATTGCCAGAGGTCTTTTAACGAAATGAATAAGAATGCAGCAGTTTTCCTGGACAGGGATGGAACGATCAATGAAGAAGTGGGATACCTGGACAGCATCGACAAACTGAAGCTCTTTGCCGATACAGCAGAAGCAATCGGGCTGATCAACGAAAGCGGTATGAAAGCCGTGGTGATTACCAATCAGTCAGGGGTAGCGAAGGGGTATTTCACCGAGGATTTCGTCCGGACGGTTCACGGGCGCATCCAGGAAATGCTGCGGGAGAGAGGCGCATTCATTGATGCTTTCTACTACTGCCCCCATCACCAGACAGAAGGTATCGGGGTTTATCTGCAGTCCTGCGCATGCAGGAAGCCGGAGGCAGGAATGCTTGTCCAGGCATCAAAAGAGCTCGACATCGACCTTCGGCGTTCTTACACGGTGGGAGACATGCTCAAAGACATCCAGGTGGCACGTACGGTGGGAGCGAAAGGAATCCTTGTCAAGACAGGCTATGGTATAAATACCATAGAGAAAGACTTAACGTCCGATTCTTCCGAAATCTGTCAGCCAAGCTATATCGCAGAGGATATTCTCGATGCCGTTAAGTGGATCATGAAGGACCGAAAAAAGAAACGCTCGAAAAAGCTTTAGATTATCATTGCTGACTATGTGAAGCGATGTCATAAAAAATTTGGTATGAATATTCTGATTGTAAAATTGAGCGCTATCGGCGACGTTATCCATACCCTTCCCTCTTTAGCCGCCCTTAGAAAACTCTACCCTGAGGCGAATATCACCTGGGTCATTGAAGATGCCTCTTCAGACCTTATTTTTGACCACCCATATCTGGACAGAGTCATAGTCTCTCACAGGAAACAATGGATAAATGACCTGAAAGAGGGCAGGATCACAAAACCCATAAGAGAAATTAGAAACTTCATCAATGATCTGAGAAAGCAGTCTTACGACCTGGTAATTGATTTTCACGGGCTTATCAAAAGCGCTGCCGTTGTTCTGCTCAGTTCCGGCAAGAGAAAACTGGGCTACGATAGTATGCAGGAATTCAGCGGTCTCTTCCTCAATGAAAAAATCCCCGAGGACATGAATAAACACGCAATTGACCGTTACCTCGATTTCCTCCGGTATCTGGGTGCAGATGTCAAAGAGCCCGAATTTTTGATCCCCATCGGCGAAGAAAACATAAACAGGATAGATGAATCTCTGCGAAGAAACAGCATTGACAGGAAGGACTCTTTTGTGGCAGTAAGCCCTGTAGCCTTATGGGACACTAAGCTCTGGGCGGATGAAAAATTCGCCGGGTTGTGCGACCGGATTGCGGAAGAGTTAAAGGTCAGCGTTGTTTTTACGGGAACCGAGCGCGATAAATTGGAGCACATTCAATCCCGGATGAAGACTCCCTCTGTCAACCTGGGAGGGGAAACGACGCTGCGAGACCTGGCTTATCTTTATCAGCGATCTTCGCTCTTGATCACCACAGACTCAGGCCCCATGCACCTTGCGGCAGCTATGGGGACACCCGTTATCGCTCTTTTCGGTCCTACTGATCCATCCCGGACGGGCCCGTACGGAAAATGGCATGTGGTCATAAGAAGGGAATTATCCTGCAGTCCCTGTTTCCTGAAAAAGTGCGACTCTATGGAATGCATGTCAGGCATTACCATTGAAGAAGTCTTTCATGCAGTAAGAGAAAAATTATCGGGGTGAGGTGAATAGAGTGTTGAATCTTCGGGATGCTGCGCTGTTAAAGATTCTTATTGTCTTCGTCATTATTCTCTCGGTAAACTATGCTTATTGTTCTGAAGATGTGCAGAAAGAAGGTCGCTCCAGTGACAAATTCTTCACAGAGATGGGATTTATCACCGGTTTCGGAAGCGCCAAGATCCCGGAAGGCACCTATCAGCCTATCTTACTGATTGGCCATTTCGGTGTCGACATGAAAAGATATTTCCGGGAATTGAAAAATCACCGGGGAACGCTTTCCGTTTTTCTCGAGCCCCAGTTCAATCCCGTTTTCAGTCCGCAAACTGACTTCGAATGCGGCATTGGTGTTGGCATCCAGTACATGTATCCATTGGCGGACAAATTATCCATCTACATTCTGGGAAGTGTTGGACCGCATTATATTTCCGTAGTCACAAGCCAACAGGCCAGCGGTTTCTTATTTTCCAACGTTATCGGGGGGGGACTGTATTACTATCTCACCAAGAAATCAGCCATCAACGCGGGTTACCGCCTCAGGCATCTTTCCAATGCGAATCTTGCAGAACCAAACCTGGGCATCAATACCAGTTTTGGAGTTATAGGCTACTCGGTCTTTTTTTGATTGATTTCTCCCCGGACGGGGACAAGAAGGTTGATACGGCAGAATTATAAGGGAGGGACGAATTTGGCGATAAGCAAAGAACTGCTGGATATTTTGGTATGCCCGAAGTGCAAGGGTGACATCCGCCTGAATGAATCAGGAGATGGCTTGATCTGCGATAAGTGTAAACTGTTATATGAAATCAAAGACGATATCCCGATTATGTTGATTGATGAGGCAAAGAAACTGCCTTAACTAGAGGCATTTCTATATTTCAAGACGTGATCGGATTTTTTCTCAACTCGCTTTATCCAGTCTGCGACATTCAGCAGCTAATGAAAACTTGAAGCACGTTCTGCAAGAGTCTCCCATATTATAAGCCCCATATTCAATCGCGATGGCTCCTGTACCACTCGATGGTTTTCGCCAGTCCCGCCCGGAAATCTGTCCGCGCCTTAAAACCGAATTCATGATATGCTCTTGCGGTATCAAGCATACGCCGTGGCTGCCCGTCCGGTTTCGCTTCATCCCAGATCACTGTGCCTTTGAATCCCGTCAGCTCTATGATCAGATCGACGAGGTCCCGAATGGAGATTTCAAAGCCCGCCCCGATATTCACGGGATCGCTCTTATTATATTTTTCCATGGCCAAGATGATGGCTTCCGCCGCATCCTCCACATAAAAAAATTCCCGCGTCGCCTTACCCGTGCCCCAGACGATGATCTCCCGTTCCTTGGAGGCAACAGCATCGACGCATTTTTTGATGAGAGCAGGAATGACATGGGAAGAACGGGGATCAAAATTATCTCCCGGACCAAACAGGTTCACAGGGAGAATAAATATTGAATTGAAACCATACTGGTTACGGTATGCCTGCGACTGAACGAGCATCATCTTCTTTGCCAGACCGTAGGGGGCGTTTGTCTCCTCCGGATAACCATTCCATATATCGTCCTCTTTAAAGGGCACCGATGTGAATTTCGGGTAGGCGCAGATAGTGCCCAAAGCAACAAATTTGTCGATCCTCCTGAGGTACCCTTCATGGATCAGCTGTACGCCCATCATAATGTTGTCATAGAAAAGAGAAGCGGGATGTTCCTGGTTAAACCCGATACCGCCCACCGTTGCTGCAAGATGGATGACGACGTCCGGCTTTGTATCCTCATACATCCGCTTAATGTCACCAAGATTAACAAAATCATATTCCGGGCGACCTGCGACGGCAATTTTCCGGTAGCCTTTATCCCGGAGTTTCTTAATGAGATGTCCACCCAAGAACCCCTTGCCGCCTGTGACTGTAATGCGCTTGTCTTTCACTTTTTTGATGAACCCTTCCTAAATCAATGATTTAAGGAGCGAGGACTTTGAAAAATTGAGTGCAAGGTCATTGCGAGCAACTGACCCCGGTGCTCCGCAGCGGCGTTATTAATGTAAAAAACTTGCTCTTTCAAGAACATGTATGAATTCCCCTTTTCGACCGAAGTTCAACGAGATCATCCTGGTTATACAAGGCTGGCCTCGGCCCAATAAAACTCATATCACCTTTTAAGATACTCCATAGTTGCGGCAGCTCGTCAAGGCTGAATTTTCGGAGGAATGATCCGACGGATGTCAGGTAGAGACTAGGATCATCCATCAGGTGGGTTGCCATCTCAGGAGCATCCAATCTCATCGTGCGAAACTTAGGCATTCTGAATATGGTGTTGTTGATACCCACCCGGTCTGACCAGTATAGTGCCGGGCCTTTGGAAGTTAGTTTAACAAACAGGGCAATAAGAATCATGGGAATGGATAAAAAACATAACAGAAAAAGACTCAACAGGACATCACAGATACGTTTCAAAGCGCGCCGCCTCCTCCGCATCTCTTTGACCGTCTCTTCCCAACCCATCTTTGTGAATATTCAAAGTAAAAAGCAGAATGATCTTCATCAAAATAAAATGGGGAAAGCCATCATAACTGAAATCAAAATATTGTCCATAGGATTTTCTGGGTCAAACTGGCGCCCATAAAAATAGGTGCTGTCCCCATTGAGGCAACGACTTTATTGTCCCTATTTATCAAACGTGTGGATGTTGATATCGAGTGCCTTCAGATTAGCGGCGAATTTTCGGTCAAAAGTTACTACCATTGATCCGCTTCTGGTCTTACCGGCCGCAGCAATAAGGGCGTCACCGAAATCGGGGATCGGGTCGGGCCACCAGGACAGGATTGTTTTAAAATCAACTTCCTGAATAACCTCAATGCCGGGCATTTCGATAAGATCCTTAATCATCCTGCCGATCTCATCTTTGGGGACCTGGTAGATTCTGTCCAGCACATAAATGAATTCGGTCAAAACATGCTGATGGCAGAAGATCACCGCCTTCATATGTGCCGCCGATTCGAACAGCGGGGCAATTTTCTGTTGCTGTTCCGGGTTCCGATCTGTAACGAAGGAAATCAGGGCATTCGCGTCAATGACGTATCGCCTCACCGGTATTTCTCCATGCGGAGACTCCGGGCAATGTCAATGTCGCCAGCAATGTCTCCCTTTCCGGTTTTTACGGCATTCCTGTACTTCAAGAAATTCCGCTTTGCGGGATAAAGCGTGACCTTGCCCTCTTCCACCTTCCATTCCAGGGCGTCTTTCACAGAAAGACCGAGAGTCTCGCGAATGGCTTTGGGAATAGTTGTTTGATATTTGGACGTAATGAGAGATTGCATATCGTTGTCCTCCGCGTGTGATTCCTTACGAATATAGAATAATGTAAGGAATCATGCGCGTCAAGCAAAAATTTACCTGGAGTCAAAGACCCTAATATGCTGCCCAAACTAAATGTAAACGCTGCCGGCATTGACATCGGTTCTGCGGAACATTGGGTGGCCGTTCCCAGCGATCGCGATGAGCAACGCGTGCGTAGTTTTCGTTGTTTTACCTCCGATCTCTACGCGATGGCCCAATGGCTGAAAGAGTGTCGGATCGATACGGTTGCCATGGAATCAACAGGTGTCTACTGGATTCCACTATTACAGATCCTCGAAACGCAAGGGTTCGAGGTCAAGCTGGTGAATGCCATGCATGTAAAGAATGTTCCCGGTCGTAAAACGGATGTCCTCGATTGTCAGTGGCTTCAACGTCTTTATACCTATGGTCTATTAAACGGCTCTTTCCGTCCTACGGATCAGGTTTGTGTTTTACGCAGTTACTGGCGGCATAGGGACAACCTGGTCCGTTACGCATCCTCCCATGTTCTGCATATGCAGAAGGCTCTTACAGTGATGAATATTCAGTTGCACAAAGTTATCACCGATATTACCGGCGTTACCGGGATGCGGATCATACGCGCCATTCTTGCCGGTGAACGTGATCCCCTGGTCTTGGCCAATATGAAAGATCGCCGGATTCAGAGCAGTGTTAGCGATATCGTTAAATCTCTCAAAGGAGACTACCGCCCGGAGCATCTGTTTGCCTTAAAGCAAGCAGTTGAGCTCTATGATTTCTATCATCAGCAGATCGATGCCTGTGATCGACAAATTGAAGATTGCCTTTCACAATTTGATTCCAAGGTGGATATGACAGCCAATCCGGCGCCCCCATCAAAAACAGGCAAGAGAAAGCCAAGGCGCAACGAACCTCATATCGATTTGCATACACAGTTGTACCGGATAACCGGTGTTGATTTCACCCGAATCAATGGACTTAACGTCTTGAGCGTTCAGACCATCCTTTCGGAAGTTGGCCTTAATCCCCATGCTTTCCCTACCGATAAGAATTTTGCATCCTGGCTCGGATTATGTCCGGATAACCGTATTACAGGCGGGAAGATCAAATCCAGTAAAACCCGTGCTGTCATTAATAGAGCTGCTAATGCTTTCCGTCTCGCTGCTCAGACGCTGCACAATGATGCAAGTGCGTTGGGAGCATATTACCGGCGTATGCGTGCCAGGCTTGGGGCGCCAAAGGCAATTACTGCGGCAGCTCATAAACTCGCCCGTATATTTTATCGCCTCTGGAAAAACGGTGAATCCTACCAAGATCCGGCGGCTGATTATTATGAACAAAAATACAAAGAGCGTGTTCTAAAAAATATAAAAACCAAAGCCAGACAATTAGGGTATGCCATAACCTTGGAACCCCTTACTGGCAGTGAAGTTTCTTAGGAGGAGCATAGCGACGCGGCAATCTCTTGTCTTATCGTTGCGTCATGAGATTGCTTCACTGCGTTCGCAATGACAGAAGGATCACTATTCAAAGCCCTCGGAGCTGTCATGCGAACATGCAACTACCGTATGTTATCGGCACGTTTGTAACCTGCATCACGCAGTGTTTTTTCCTTCTTTGCAAGTTCCATGTCCGCCTCCACCATCATGTCCACGAGCTCGTCAAACCCTACCTTCGGTTTCCAACCCAGGATCTTCCTCGCTTTTGTTGCGTCACCGAGGAGTATATTTACATCCGTGGGGCGGAAGTATCTTGAATCGATTTCTACGTACTTCTGATAGTCCAAGGACAGCTTTTGAAAAACCTTTTCCAAGAACTCTCTGACTGAATGGGTTTCTCCTAAAGCAATCACATAATCATCAGGCTTATCGTGCTGGAGCATAAGCCACATGGATTCTACATAGTCACCCGCGAATCCCCAGTCGCGCTTTGCATCCAGATTGCCCAGATACAGTTTCTGCTGGAGTCCCAGCTTGATTCTTGTCGCCGCCCGGGTAATCTTCCTTGTCACGAAAGTCTCACCCCGCCGGGGTGATTCATGGTTGAATAGTATCCCATTGCATACAAAGAGCCCATAGGCGTCGCGGTAATTTCTTACGACGTAATAGGCATACACCTTGGCGGCCGCATAGGGGCTTTGGGGCTGGAACGGCGTGTCCTCCCTCTGCGGCGGAGGCGCCGCTCCGAACATTTCACTGGAAGAAGCCTGGTAGAACCGGGTTTCGATCCCCGTCTTGCGAATAGCCTCCAGGAGGCGTAGCGTCCCCAGGCCGGTAATATCCCCGGTATACTCAGGCATGTCGAAGCTCACCCTGACGTGGCTCTGGGCCCCCAGATGATATATCTCTTCAGGCCGGATCGTATGAAGCAGGTCCGTCAGTTGCCCCGAAACGGATAAGTCTCCGTAGTGGAGATACAAGCGGGCCGAAGGATCATGCAGGTCTTTGTAAAGATGTGCGATCCTGTCAGTGTTGAAGGTGCTGGAGCGCCTAATCAGGCCATGCACCACATAGCCCTTATCCAGCAGGAACTCCGCAAGGTACGAACCGTCCTGCCCTGTTATTCCTGTAATGAGTGCTGTCTTCATTGTCTTCCTTTCAATAACTTTGAAAAATCCTGCATTATCATCTTGAGCCTTTAGTATGCACTTAAGGTAAGCTCAAATTGGTGACATGGGATATCCGGTGCTTCGCATATAGGAGGTGTATCCGTTCAAGAGCAAATAAGTTTAGCATGCACGGATGCAAAATATCAAATATCTTTTCGATGACGATCAGGAACACCACTCTTATCAGCTCCCGGATGGCCTCTCATAAATGGATTGTTTTCCTTCATATGAATTTGATTTTTTTCATTGCAAAGGCCGTCATTTTCAACAGCAGCCATCCATGCCGGAACCGCTCAATCTGCGTTGATCCGTAGGTCCGCTCCCGGTACCTTATCGGAATCTCGACAATTTGAAGGTTCAGTTTCACGGCTCCAAAGAGCAGATCAAAATCACCGAAAGGATCGAAATCACCGAAATAGCTTCGTCCTGCCACAATTTTCTCGTAATCCCTGCGCAGGAGGACTTTTGTTCCACAAAGTGTATCCCTTATTCGTTGATCGAGGAGGTAGGTGAACATGGTGCTGAAAAATTTATTTCCCAGAAGATTCAGCGTTCTCATGGCCTCTTTTTCCATTTGATACACAAGGCGACTCCCGATGACAAGCTCTCCCTTGCCGGAGACAATCGCTTCAAAGAATTTCGGAAGAGATTCGGGAGGAATGGTTAGATCGGCATCGAGAATCATGAGAATATCACCTTTTGCTTCCCGAAATCCCTTGCGAACGGCATCGGCTTTGCCTTTCCCATCCTGTACCATTACCTTAATGTCCTTATCGGGATAGTCCTTTTGAACCCTGTAGCACTCGGCCAAGGTCTCATCTTTGGAATGTCCCTCAACTAATATAAGCTCCGTGTGCTTTCCCATATCCGGGATGCGCTGCACAGCGTTCTCAATATTTCCTTTTTCATTGCGGCAGGGTACTACAACGGAGCATGTCGTGTCGTCCGCATTCCCCCTTTTCCCGCATGTCCTGGCAACGACAATTTCATTCAAAGCCAACTCACGGAAGAAAGGCATTTTCACGATTATCCTGTTTAACAGGGTTGAGATAACAGGAATATATACAGGCATGAGAATCTGATAATCTGCCTTGACAGTCTCGAAGTCACTGAGCTTCAGGATATTTCGGATGTCTTGAGGCGGCAGCCAGTGCATAATGGGCCTTTTCATCCGCAGGCCGAACCACTCGGCGAATTTCATAAGTGGCTGCCACATGTAATTAAAGTAGACAACGATTATCCGCGTATCCGGTTTGCAGATCTTCTTCAAGCCGTTAAGAGAAGCTTGAATATCATCTACGTAACCGATAACGTTCACGAGAAGGATATAATCGAATTTGTCGTCCGTTTGCAAAGCCTCTAAATCATCTACACGGAATTCAACACCGGAAAATTTCTCTCTTGCCACTTCAATCATCTTCGGGCTGAAATCAATTCCGACTTTACGCGAAGCCTCTAATGATGCAATCAGATTACCGATACCGCAGCCGATCTGCAGGATGGATGATTGGGCAGGGACAAGAAACTTAATATAATTCGCTATGGCCCTGTGATAGTAATCACCTTTCTTCAGCCATTTCTCTCTTTTTCTGGCGAGGGAATCAAAATATCTTATTTTATCTTCTTTATTAATAGTAATATCCTCAAGAAGATTTCACTAAAGTTATCTCTTCTCCAACACCACACGGATAGCATCTTGTACCGTCTTTACTTCGAGAGTTTCGAGGCATATGCTCCGTTCCGAACCGTTGCAGCCCTTTTTATAGCACGGCACACAATCCATGTTCGACACAACGACACGGTGCTTATCACCGACGGGAGCCCAATCGCGCCAATCAGAGGGACCGAAGATTGTTAATGTCGGTGTTCCCACAGCGGCGGCAATATGCGGAGCCGCGCTGTCAACCCCGAGATGAAAGCTGCTCAGACTGAGTGTGCCGGCCAGTTCAGCCAGCGTCGTTTTCCCCGCAAGGTTGTACACAGTGCCATTACATTTGTTCACCAGTTCTCTAGCTCTGGCCGCTTCCTCTTTACTGCCCACAATAGCGGCAGCAATGTGAAACTCTTGCCACAGCCAATTGATAATAATTACCCATTTATCATCTGCCCATTCCTTATACGGCCACCGAGAGAATGGATTGACGGTAATCCACCGATAGAAGGGGTCAGATACCACGGGTGTCATGTCACACTCAGCGAGCAGCTCGTAAACCCGCGCTATCACCTGATCTGATACCCAGAGCCTGGGGATCGCCTTTTTCCCGGTAATGCCAAAACCCCTGACGATACGAAGGGATTGTTCCGCCGCGCCTAATACATGCTCTTTCGGAGTGGGAAGCCCAACGAGAAGATGTGTAAAGAGCCAGTTTCGCCAGAAGGGAACTGCGGTGTAATAGAGCGAGCCTCTTATGGCAGCGCCGGTCAAACGGGCCATGATCGCCCCTCGATCGTCGGAACGGAGATCAAAGACCATGTCAAATTGTTCATTACGCAACTTTTTGATCAACTGTACTTGATCAACGATATTTAAGAGAAGATTACCCTGGGTGTTCTTCACTTCAAAGATTTTATGTATAGATGGATCTGCTTCCAGAAGGCATCCAAAGCCTTCCCGAAGAAAAACCGATATATTGGCCTGTGGATAAGATTCCTTAACAGCCCACAATGTCGGTGTCGTCCAGACTACATCCCCGATATCGCCCAGCTGGACAACAAGAACGTTTCTGATTTGTTTTGTGATTTTAAAATGGTCCTGAACAAGCACTATGTCTTAGCCACTGCCCCATTTCGTAAAAAAGAGAGAGGCTACCTTTTATTGCAGTTCCTTCTTGAGTACACTTGCAAAATAGCCTGTCCACTTTATTTAAAGATGCTGTCTGTCTCCTGTGGCGAATACTCGGGAACGATCTCCTGAAGCTTTCTCTTTATAGCAAGGGAATCATGGCGAAGCGACAGATCATACAACTGTTTGAGTTCAGAATTCAGCCAATCATGCAACTCTGCGGGACTCTTCATGGCATTAGAAAATCCATCTGATCGAAGCACCATTATCTTCTCGTGCTTCGTTGGCACTATCCCTTCTCCCACAGTAATGAGTTCTTCGTAAAGCTTTTCCCCTTCCCGTAGTCCCGTAAAGACGATCTTAATATCCTTGTCCGGTTCTTTGCCGGACAGCCGTATCAGGTCTCTTGCCATGTCCAGAATCTTGACTGGCGTGCCCATCCTCAGGATGAAAACCTCACCACCCTCTCCCATGGCCCCTGCCTGTATGATCATCTGCGCCGCCTCAGGTATGGTCATGAAATAGCGATTGACATCCGGATGGGTCACAGTGACAGGTCCACCCTGCTCTATCTGCCGCCGGAATAGAGGTATTACGGATCCTGATGAACCTACAACATTTCCAAATCGCACCGCCATGAACTTTGTCCCATTTCCCTGAAAGGACTGGAGGAGCAATTCTGCCACGCGTTTGCTCGCCCCCATAACATTGGTGGGCTTCACCGCCTTGTCAGTAGATACAAGCACGAAGCGCTTCACCCCATATTCGACGGCCAATTCCATCACTACCTTAGTTCCCACAATATTATTTGTCACTGCCTCCCAGGGATTCCTTTCCAGCATAGGAACATGCTTATAGGCAGCTGCGTGAAATACAACCTGCGGACGGAATTTCTGAAAAACGGACGTCATTAGCTGCCTGTCCTGCACATGCCCGAGGATAGTCGTACAGTTTTGATAATCGAGTTCATGCTGGAGTTCCATCTGTATGTGAAAAAGATTAGCCTCGCTTGCATCCACCAAAATGAGCGAATGCGGCTGATATTTGATAACCTGCCGGCACAGCTCCGATCCGATGGAGCCGCCGCAGCCTGTAATGAGAATTGTTTGTCCATCCAAATAACTCCTGATGCCTGTTGTATCCAGTTGCACAGGCGGCCGACCGAGCAGGTCCTCATATCTCACGTCCCTGAGAACCTTGACGCTGACGCGGCCATCAATAATTTCACCGATGCCGGGCAGGGTCTTATAAAAAATATTGCACCCCTTGCAGATATCTATTATGCGCCGCATCTCCTCGCCGCTGGCCGAGGGGATAGCAATGAGAATCTCATCAATGTTTTTGACCGCGATAATCCTATGCATATCATCCAGATGTCCCAGGACAGGAATCCCGTGGATGGACCGCCCCTGCTTGACGGGATCATCATCGATAAAACCGACCACATCATAATGAATCTGGTAATTCTCGAAAATCTCCCGCAGTATCTTTTCGCCGGCATTGCCCGCACCGACAATCAAGATACGTTTCCTGTGTTTTTTCTGGAAAGCCGCCATGCGATCGGAGTTAAGGTTTGGCTGGAAGGAAGTAAAATAAGCGCGGATCGTGAAACGCAACCCACCGGCAAGAACAAATGTCAGAATTCCATCCGTTAAGAAGACGGCCCGGGAATACCCTTCAAACCGATATGCGATCAGGATGAAGGCCATGATCAGGAGCGTCGATGTAGCCGAAGCCTGCAGAAGTCGCCAGAAATCCCTGGTGCTTGTGTAACGCCACATCCCTTTATAGAGACCGAACAGGAAGAAGGTGCACAGCTTCAGCAGGACCACCATGATCAGCATCCCCTTGAGCTGCCTGGCATAGAATGCGTCTATAGAGAATTCAAAACGGAAGAGATAGGCAAGGGTCAGGGCGGCGGCGAAGAGGAGCGCATCGCTCAGGAGCATCAGATAAAAATGGGCGTTTTTCAACTGCATCTTCATGACGTGTCCACCTTATTGACTCTTTTTATTTGCGATTTTACGGATATGGGCCGTCAGCAGCGTGAAGCCGACGAAACACACCGTCAGGAAAATCAAGACGGCCAGCGACCCATAGTAATATGCAATCAGGACGCCTGCACCGATCGCCAGTTGCGCAGCCACGTAGACCGAGGAGATCTTCCAGTGGTCGATACCAAACTCATTGACCAAAAGCTGGTACAAGTGACGGCGGTGGGACTGGATAAAATCCTCGTGGTTCTGCAAGCGGACCGTCATGGTCGTCAACTCATCCGCATAAAAAGGGAAAAGTAAGGCCGCAAAACAGACCATCTCCAGATAATTCCGGGAAAGCGTCACCACCAGGCCGGCATAGACGAACCCCAGGAGGATGCTGCCCACATCCCCCATGAAGACCCTGGCCCGGGGCATGTTGAACGGAAGATACCCCAGGCAGGCCAGGGAAACGCAGATTGAGAGCAGCGACAGGGCGTTCTGGAAGGCATCGGGGGGCGGACGATACAGGGTATAGACGCCCAGCAGACCGAATCCGATCATCCCGCTTAGACCGGCAATGCCGTTGATGCCATCCATAAAATTGTAGAGGTTCGCCGTCCCGATAATGAAAATGAAAATAAACGGCAGGATGAGCAGAAACAGGAAGGGAGAAAACCCAAACATGGATAAGGCATATTGCGCTGTCAGACGGGGCAGCAGGGGAAAAAGGAGGATGAGAGTGGAAAAGACCTGGACAACAAGACGGAATTTCACCGAGATCCGGAAATAATCCCCGAAAAAGCTCACGGCAGAGATGAGGATCGCGGCAAGCAGGAAGGTCGTCGGAATCCGGAGCGTGAGGCCCGCCATGATGAAGGCCGCCAGGATCCCCACACCGCCGCCGCGGGGTGTCGGGATGGTGTGGGAACTGCGCTCGTTGGGGGTGTCCAGCAGGCGTTCCCGGAACGGCATGCCGGCGATAAGCCAGGCGCCCACGGCCCCCAAACCCGCACAACTAAAAAAAAGCAGAGCTGTCCTGTATTGAGCGACCAGCTCCACCAGTTGAACGAAGAACGTCGTCAGATCATGAATCATATATCGCCCGACTGCCGCATCTCGGCCACGGTCTCCCGCCAGCCCGCCGCCAGATTGTATTGCGGGACAAAACCGATCTGCGTGTAAAAACGCCTCCCGTCCACGGCCACATCCTCCGTGTACTTATCGACCGTCGCCCGTACGATAGGCGAGTGCAAACCGCAAACCCGGGCGCAATCCTCCAAGAGACCCGCCAGGCAGCGAACGGGACCCGCGGGCAACGTCAAACGCGGCGACCTGCGGCCGAGGGCGTCGCAGAGAGTCTCGATGATGGCTTTCATGGTGTGGAACTGTCCGTCCGTAACGTTGAAAATCCGGCCAGCTGCATCCGGATGGATGGCAGCCAATACAGCAGCGCGTGCCACATCCTTGTCATAAACCAATGTGCGCCTGTTGGAACCATTCCCAACAGGTATGAAGCGGCCTCTCGCCAGAGATTGCACAAGGCGCCGATAATTCCCCTTAATTCTGCAGCCGTACACTGCACCGAGGCGCAAGACAGCCCCAATCCGCCCACCATCCGCATCTTTGGCTTCCAGCACGATTTTTTCCGCCGCAAGCTTGGTCCGGGCATAGAATGTATCAGGGTACGGTGGCGTATCTTCCGTCAATATCCGTCCATTGGACTGCCCATAAACGGCAATCGTGCTGAAGAACACAACACGTCTGACGCCGGCCTGAATAGCTGCTGCAACCACGGTCGAAGTTCCCCCCACATTAATCCGTTCATATTTTTCTTGCAGGGCAATTGGCGGGTTTACAACATGCAGCAAAGCGGCCAGGTGAATAATCGATTCAGCGCCCTGCATGGCCGCGCGTACGGCCGATACATCGGTTACATCACCAATGAGCGTTTCCACATCATCAGGCCAAGCGCTCACCGGTGGTGGATCGATTGACAGGGTGCGGATGGAATAACCCGCGGCACGGAAGGCTTCAACCACAAGCGGTCCGACAGCGCCGGTGGCCCCTGTCACAAGAACGGAAGGGCGACGCTTCGCTACAGCCACTTCCAACCCCACTTGTTGAAATAACGGCACATGCTAACGATAAAGATCATCGTCATCCTTATATTCTTATGGGACTCCCGTGTCCAGTAATGAATCACGGTGGCTTGGGGGCAATAAACGGTTCTTGAGCTGTTCTGCTGGAATTTACGACTCAAATCAAAGTCTTCCAGGTACAAGAAATATCGGGGATCAAAACCGGCCAATGTTTTCAGCACATTGGTACGGCAAAGCATGAACGCGCCGGTCATCACCTCCACATCGCATATCTCATCGTATCCCACATCCCTCATCTCGTAGTGATCCAGACGCCGCCTGAACAGAGGATCAAAGAGGTGCGGCATGAAACGACGAATAAAAAAATCCATGACACTGGGGTAGCGCTTATTAAGGTATTGATCCGAACCATCCTCATTCAATATCCGCGGGCAGACCATTCCCACGTCCGGATTGTTTTCCATGAATGTGATCAGGGAACGGATGGTTCCCGGTGGAATCAGGATATCGGGGTTGAGCACAAGGTGGTATTTTGACGGTTTTGCCTGGAAAATCGCCCAGTTGTGTGCCCTACCATACCCGACGTTTTTGCCGTAAGAATGGTAAGATACCGGCAGCCCGTCGAATGCGGAACGCAAATCGGTTGTGGGAGAATTGTCAACGATCGTCAGTTGTACGGAACATTCGGTATCCAAAAAACTCGCGGCGGTTCTCCTGACCACTTCCGGAAGATTATTGTAAATGACCATTGACGCAGTGCAGTCGTACACAACACACCCGTTTTCTTTCGCCATTCGATATTACCGTTCCCGTAAAGAATTGCTAAGGCCAACCATCCGGAACGACTCTGTAAAAAAGCCATGGAGGCAAGACGTGCAAGCCTTCTCCCGGAGAGTGAGGCGTACGTGGACATGCGCCGCGACGACGGGACAAGAAGTGCAACGCCGAATATGGACTTTTTACGAAATTGTCAACTATTTTTGCCCTTGCATTGAACAGGATGGATTTATTCCCCGGCGATCCCTTAAGCGATGCATCAGCGCCGTTCGGTCCAGCAGCCCCCATATATAGGAATCGTCTGCTGTTCTGCCGTCCTGAATCTGCCGGCGTTTTATTAAGGCCCGCTTTAACCCTTTCAGGGCATCCTTTTTCGCCCTGAGATAATCGATTCCCCGTCCATGCGTGACAAAGTAGCAGAGCGCGGCGATATTGTAGATAATGTGGGGAAGGATCGTTCGGGGAATCAGTCGCGCCGGCATATTCTGAATATAGACCCATTCCAGATTTCGATGGCCGTAGTAAACCGAGAGGGGCGAGTCATGAACGAGGCTGCCGCTCCCCCTGTGGTAAACAAGGGCTTCCGGTACATAAAGGCATTTGTAACCCTTCAACTGTGCCCGGAAACTTAAGTCAACATCCTCATAGAGGAGAAAAAAATCCCCGTTAAAAAACCCGATATCTTTAAGCATGGATGTCCGGTAGAGTGCCGCGCCGGCGCAGGCGCCGAAGATCCATTCCCGCCGGCTGTAATGCCCGGTTGGCTCACCGCGGCCGCGCAGGAGTCCCGCGCCGGCCCTCGTATACCCGTCACCGCAGCGGTCGATCACTTCCGGACGATCGTAATAGAGCATCTTGGAGGCGGCAAAACCGGCCTCTTTCGTCTGCTTCAGGGCCTCGACGAGGGATTCAAGCCAGTGGGGATCCGCTACGGCATCGTTATTCAGAAGCGCCACATAAGGCGTCGCCAGATCTCTCAAAACGCAATTGTTGGCTCCGGCAAAGCCCAGGTTCTCCTTCAGGGCAATCACCTGAACTTCCGGAAAACGGCTGGACACAAACTCCAGAGAGCCGTCGGTTGAACTGTTGTCGACCAGGGTGACCGAGGCAGACCGGTAGGTCTGCCTCCAGAGGCTCTGCAAACAGTCCTCCAGGAATGCCCTCCCGTTCCAATTGACGACAATGATTCGAACCTGTTCAGACATAGGGAAAATGATCAGGAAGTTTTCATGGGATCGTGAACATAGAGCGCTTCGCCGTCCCGGCCAGACCGTCCGGCCAGGCCATGGCCGATGCCCCTCAGGATCTGAAATAGACTTCGCAGGCGCTGCTTCTCATAGAGGAGAATCAGGATCAGGATCTTCATCAGGATGATCCGGTCCCTCCGGCACCAGGGACGCTGGGATTCCCGGTACTGGTGGTGCAGGAGCAGGGCATTGCGGAACTGGTAGTACCGCCGCAACGGGGGATGATGGGTAGGATGGACTTTTTTCCGCAGGAAAAGACGTTCCTCAAGTCGGCCCATGTGATGCAGGATCTCCGTCGATTGCACTTCGATGACCTGATAACCGAGGGCCCTCAGGCGGAGGCAGTATTCGATATCGACATAATCGATAAAGAGCCCTTCGTTGAAATATCCTGCCAGATCGAAAGCCAGCCGGGAAATGAGGCTTCCCGACGTGATCACATGCGTCACCTCCCGCCAGGACCGACCTGCGGCCGGATCCCGCCGGGAGGTGCTGGCCACAAAGGCCGTTCGGGGACCGGCCACCATGAGTTTGCCTGGATGGGGATGGGATTTCCAGACCGCCAGCATCTTTTCCACCATGTCGCCGTCCGGCAGACTGTCCTGATCGAAGGTAACAATCCAGGAACAGTCTCCATCGTCCGCCAGGGCCCGGCGGATCCCCTGGTTGAGGGCAGCGGCCACGCCGAGATTCTCGTGATTTCGGATACAGGCCACGCCTTCCCCGACACCCAGCGCCCTCTCCAGATTCTCCACGGATTTCCCCGTCGTGCCGTTATCCACGACGAGCACCCGGGAGACCTGCGCGGTGATCCTCTCCAGACGCTCCGAGAAACCCGCATCGGGGAAGAACGTGATCACGACGGCACAGACCCGATCGGAGGGTACGACAGAAGATGGGGTTGTTAACGTCATCCCTTGAAATATCCCAAAGGCTTCTTACGCCTAAGAAGCCCCAAACCCACAGACCGGCGCTTTGCCGGCGGTGAACTCATATCGAGGGTTTCATCCCGGCCGACAAACGGGGTCTGCAGAGGGGATGAAACCATCACAGCCCCTCGTCGGCAATCGGCCGGCCGTCAGGGAAACCGGCCGGCGGCGCAGCACCGATGGATGAATCTATCCGGTCGCGGGTCAGATGGGGACTGTAATAAGGGTCGTTCTGGATCCAGGCAGCCCACCGTTTCCTCAGGATTTCCGACTCGCGGTCCAGACGGAGCCTGTTCTCCCCCGCTGCGTCCGAACCGCGGCTCTTCGATTCGTGATGGTAGAGACGGACCTGGGGCAAAACCACGTTCCGGTAGCCCATGTTCAGCAACCGGAGGCAGAAATCTACATCGTTGTAAGCGATAGCCAGCTCCTCGTCAAAGCCGTTGACCGCGATAAAAAGGTCCCTTTTCACCATGAGACAGGCCCCCGTCACGGCGGCATAATTGGTCACGACCAGCAAACGGCCGAAATAGCCGAGGGTCCCTTCGCGGGCAAAACGATGGGCGTGATTGGCCGGCCCCAAGACACCCAGGATCAGACCCACATGCTGGAGGGTCCTGTCCGGATAAAGCAGAAAAGCGCCGACGGCACCGATACTTTGCCGCTGGGCTTGTCCGGCCATCTCTTCAAGCCAGGTCTCGGAAAGGACCTCCACATCGTCATTGAGAAGGAGCACCAGCTCTCCTCGGGCCCGGCGGACGCCTTCGTTGACAAGCCGGGAGAAATTGAAGGGGATGTCCAACCGGACGACACCGAACCTGTCGGGTTCTTTATTTTTCCATGAGTCAAACATCTCAAGGGTCTCTTCTCGGACGCTGCCGTTGTCGACGATGATCACCTCAAACGGTTCATAGGAGCTCTTCATGAAGATCGACTTCAGGCACCGGTCCAGAATCTCAGGATGGTCCTTTGTGGGGATGGCGATGCTGATCAACGGGCGGCCGGCGACGGGATAGTGCACCAGGTACTGGCCGGGAAAGTTCACCACGTTTTCCACCCAACCACCTTCACGCCGCCGGTCGAGGGCCTCCTGGATCGCCCGGAGCCCCGCCTTGTAGGCGTAATGTTTTGAGTCGTACGTCAGTGCCGTCGATCCCTGGATCGTTCGCCAGTGATACAACACCTTGGGGATATGATGAATCTTATCCGTTTTCTCCGTCAGCCGCAGGACCAGATCATAATCCTGACTTCCTTCAAAGCCGACGCGGAACCCCCCGATGCTCCGGACAAGCTCCGTGCGGTAGACACCCAGATGACAGGTGTACATCTGGGAAAGAAAGTAATCGGGCGACCAGTCCGGTTTGAAAAAGGGCGAGTGCCTTCTGCCCCGTTCATCCATCTTGTCCTCATCGCTGTAGATCATGTCCGCTTCAGGATTGCGGCTGATCAGGGAGGCCATCTCGTAGAGGGCATCGGGGGTCAGTTCATCATCATGATCCAAGAGGGCGACATACTCTCCGGTGGCCAGGGAAAGTGCTGAATTGGACGCCGCCGAGATGTGGCCGTTGACCTCCCGGAAAACCACGCGGATGCGCCTGTCCCTGGCCTGGTATTCCTCCAGGACCCGGCGGATATGTTTCGCCGTAGAGGCGTCATCGGCGATGCAGAGTTCCCAATGGGGATAGAGCTGGCCCAAGACCGAATCCATGCACTTCCTCAGCCAGATCTCGGCGATGTTGTAGACGGGCAGCAGGATGGAGATGACCAGTCGGTAGGGGAGTTTTTCTATCTCTGCGCCGATCCGGTCGCGATCATCGGCCGTCAAACGATGCCTTTTCTGCCAGAGCTTGTAGAGTTGACGGTCCGTCGGACGATAGCGCTCCTCCAATGAGTATCGAAGACCGCGCCATCCCTCTTGACGGAGGATACACCAGGCCTTTCGGCGGCGGCGGGGAAGTGCCTTCAGTAAAGCGAACAGCCCCCGCAGGGGGCTGAGGAGGATACGGATCAAAGTCTTGAATTTTCTCATGATCACAGGTAAGGTCAGTCTTTCCATCGTCGCCCTAATTTATCAACCGCGAAACAGCTTCGACAACATCCGCAGCGGTCTGGTGATCCGCCATGACCAGGAACGAAAAATTTCTGCGATCCTGTCGTCCTTCTCTTTCAACAGATCATTCTTCTCTTTCAACAGACCATTCTTGTGGTTCAAGATATCCTGAAACACCTCCTGTCCGACCGAAAGGAAATTCAGCCCGACAACCAGTTTCACCAGACGCCCCCCCCCTGCCGGGGAGAACCGTATCTGGGGATCCGCGGTCTCGAAGGAGAGGTTATTCCCCGTTTTATAGAGGGCGTTGTCCTGAAAATCCCTGACTTCATGGGCGGTGCCATCCTCGGAAATCAACTGGATCGCGTTCAGGTGGATGGTCGCAGGCGCATTGATGGGATCGAAACGGAACTGTTTTATGCCCCCAAAACCCCGCAGGTCGAATTCGATGGCCGACTGATCGGTGAAGATGATCTGCCTGAGGACTTGACTCGGGCCGAACCCCATCCCCGTGTCCAGGTAAAGTTCCGCCACCTTGCAGCGGATCTCGATATCGGCAATATTCCGGTAGAGATCCCGATGGTTGAGGCAGGCGTGGAGCCGCATGAAGAATTGTCTCTCCTCATCCATGGTATGGACCATGGAGGCCTCGCGCAGACGGTAGTAGAAATGGATCTTCGGGACCCTATAAACCTTCCGTCCCCGCTGGATGAGGGAAAGCCAGAAATCCCAGTCCTCCCAGCCGTAGACCATATTCACGTTGTAACCGCCAACCGCCTCCCAGTCCGCCCTCCGAAACAGGGCCGTACAGAAAATCACATTGTGATTTAGGATTTTATCCAGGGAATATTCTGGCAGATCCCATCGTCCTCCCTTGATCCCGAAATAGGACGCCTCACAGTAGACGATCCCGATATCGGGATACCGGTCAAGGATCCGGACCGCATCGGCCAGATACCCATTCCCGATCTTGTCATCGGCATCCAAGGGCAGGATATAGGCGCCCTGCGCCTCGCGGATCCCGTTGTTGCGGGCCATGGAAAGCCCCTGATTGTCCGTATGGATGACCCGCGTTTTGGGCCTGGCATAATCCTTGAGCATCCTCACGGTCTCCGGATCCGTGGATCCGTCATCGACCACGAGGATCTCAAAATCCTGAAACGTCTGGGCCAGGACGGAGTCCACGGCCTCGTCGAGGCAAAGACCCTGATTGAAGCAGGGAATGATTACACTGATCTTCGGCATGCAAGCCACCTTCCTTTCTGCCCTTCCCTTTCGCGAACCTGAAACCGGCGCCACAGGCATTGAACATCGAGGGCGATGACGGGTATTAGAAAATAGAGGGATAATAAAAGAAAATAGTAATACCGCCAGTTATAGTTGTAGGGACCCAGAACCCACAGGAGAATGAGGACTTGCGACAGGACGACATAGCCGTAGGCCGCCGTCATGGGGAAGAGCCGGTAGAGGAGGCAAAGTGGAAAAAGATATAACAAATAAAAAGGGTTCCAGGTGAAGAAGACCCAGGGTTCGTCTGTAGAACGGAGATTCAAGGTATTCAGGAACTCATGCAACTTTTCGGATTTGGGCTCACAGGGCATAAACCGGATCCACTCATGGTACCCCTTCTTCTTGGCGAAATCATAATGCCACTGCGTGACGCCGCGGTCCCGGTACCAGGTGTCGTACCAGATCGCCTTTTTCTTGATGATGTTGATGTCGAGGACCGTGGGGTACTGCATCACGATCCTTTTTGTCGTTTCCACGATGCCGGCACCCCTCATCCGGTCTACGAAAAAACGGCTCTGGTTCATGATAAAGTGATTCTTATCCAGCATAACCGTCATCGAAATGAGAAGCCCCGCCATCATCAGTACGCAGACGGAACCGATGAGGACCTTTTTGGGAGGGATCATTCCCAAAAGGGCAAGACCGACCGGAACAATCACGAAATAGACGATCCCGTTGTAACGAAAGAGTCCCATGGCTATCAGCAGCAGGGACAGAATGATAATCTCCCTTCGGGAGTGTCGCACCCCGCCCTCTTTCTTCTCGAAGACAAGCTTCACAAACCAGAAGGCCCAGAAGACGACGAGGAGGGCAAAGGGAATATCCTTCCAGAGGGTGATCGTATAAAGCCCGATGGGGATCGAGGTGATGAACAGGAGGTAGAAAGGCACGATCACATAAAGCGGAACACCCTTTTTATGGAACCAGTAGAAGATATAGGACCCCAGCAGGGACGTGAAGACGATCTGCACGACTCCCACCATGGCAAAATGATCCCAGAATTGCTGGAGGAACCGGTAATAGAGGACGTTCATCACCGGATGATCATGGAGAAAATACCCGGGTTGTTTTGCCGCCCACCAGATATGGACAGAATCGCTCGTAAAATGACCTGGCCAGTACACCAGCAGCCAGGCGCCGAAGGCAAGAATCCCGCCCAGGAACATCAGCCAGAAGAGATACCGCTTCTTCTCTACTAACACATTTTTTATCCCTCCCCTTATCCGTACGAATCTGAAGAGGAAAAGGGTGATAAAGGCGCTGAGGATTGCGAAAAGGATCTGCTGGAGAAAATGGAGAGGATGAAAATATTGCCTGGTGTTCCTGGGAAAGTCAGAAAACCCGATATTGAAAAGAAGACCGTCCGCTCTGAGCGGTAGGGTTATATCCCCATTGGCCGAGGAGATCCTGACGGATTCGAGCCGGAAGGTTTGGAGGGCCTCCACCGAGGCGATCTGCAGGCGAGGCAGATCATATCGGGGCAGGTTCACTCTGGCGGTAAACGGTCCGGAGGCGTAGGTCTGCCTGGTTCTTTGCACCCATTTGTCCTGGCGATGCGGCGCATAAAGGTCGTAGAGGCGTTTTTCACCATCGAATTCAATTTCGACAAAACCCGCCTGTTCACTGGCAATAAAGCAGATCTCCGTAAAGTCCCTGCCCATGGGCACCTCGATCTTCGCCCCGTCCTTCCGCAGGTGGAGATACCCTTCGGCCGTCATTTCGGCGCCTTTCTGCTGAGCGAAGGCTTGCAGTGTGTTCGCATGATCATCTTGGGACAGCTTGAGGAGTTTAATCCAGACCTCCGCTGATTGGGCGGCCGGGTGCCTGCTGCCGGTGCGCCGGATCCTCATGACGGGGTTTGCGGAACGGGGCTCGATCGGCGTGCCGAAGACAATATCCGCCGATTCCATCTCGTTGAAACCCGCACCGGAATCCCAGCTGATGCGCACGGCCGCGGGAGATTCTGTCCGGCCCGTCATGACCAACTCGGAGGGCAGATGCCAGGACGAATTCCAGACGAACCAGCAGAGGAACAGAGAAAAAAGGGCCAGAAAGGCGAGGGATCTTTTCATTCCTCAGTCATCACCGGCAAAAAGGGTCACCCGCATCTCCACGGGCCGATCCGTAACCGGGCAATCCAGGAGCATCTGCGGATCATCGGTATGGGCAAGGAGGACGAGACAGGCGTCGCGGATAGTCACGGTCTCCTCCCCGACAATCCTGCACCCCTGGAACGCATTTCCGCCGTCGGCCCGCCAGATTACACTGCCCCGTTCATCCTGAACCGCGATTTCCCGGATCAGGATCACGCCCGGCTTGTCGGACGGATCAAGACGGAGATATCGGTCACCTGTACCCAACGGCAGAGACAGCTTCAGGGTCGTCCAGCGGGATCGGATGTAGGACCGTCTCAGGGAATCCATTTCTGAATAATGACCCTTTCGACAGAAGTAGATCTGCAGACAACAGGTACCCCGCCACTGCTCCTCGAGGGAGGTCAGGAGCCTCCGCAGGGGACCACAGACCGGCCCGGTGACCGGGGATTCCATCCGGTCCTTCCGGTCAAGATCCCGGAGCAGATCGAGCCAGCCGGTTTCGGCCCGACGGACGACCTCCCGGGCCCGCTCACGCAATTGTTCCGACAGGCCGGAATTTCCGGAATGGAACCCAGGGGCGCGGGAAGTACCCTTTTCTATCGTTAAAAGGGACAGGGTTTTCTGTGCCAGGGGGTGTATGTCTTCCGTCACGGGGACGGCGAATTCCGAAAGCGCTGGCCCCAGAAGCTCTTCCAGTCCAGTCCCCCGGGAGACCACCACCGGACAGCCCATGGAAAGCGCTTCCAAACAGACGATGCCGAAGGGCTCCCAGCGGGAAGGGAAAACCGCGACAGTGGCCTTTTTCAAATAATCCCGGATCGAATCATGGCTGACCTGTCCGAGAAAGGAAATGGCGCCGGCATACTTTTCCGGAATCCGGTTCCACCAATATTCCAGAAAGGTCGAACCATATTCGTTCCAGTAACAGTCCCGGCCGATGAAGATGAGCCGGGGGATGGCCGGATGCATCTGCTCGGCGATCTCAAAATAGGCCTTCAGCAGCAGATCGGCGCCCTTCATCCGGTCCAGCCTGCCCACGAACAGGATAAGCGGTTCCTGGTGGAGCTCTTCCCGCATCCCTTCCCCCTCCGGATGGAACAGATCGGGATCGACCAGATTCGGTATAACCAAGAAGGAGGTCTTGCGGATACCGAGCCGTCGCCGGACCTCCTCCCAGGCACAGACCGTGGGGGAAACGATCCTCGGGGCCAGATGGACGCAGAGGTCCTCCATGGCCAGAAGCGAGCGGACATCGGGGAGCTCCGTGATGCTTGGAGATATTCCCGGCCTATCTCCCTCACGAACCGAGATGACCTCGTGGTTCATCCCGTTGATCGTCAGCAAAAATTCCGTGTCGTCATAAGCGCCGGTCCCTGATCGCAGTAAGAGAAAGAGGCCCTCGGCATTGAAATCCGCAAAGATCACCAGATCCGGTCGGATCTCCGGATAGATCTCATCAAAACGCCGGGCAACTTCCGCCGCATAGAAGAAATGTTGCGGCGGCCCTGTCTGTATCGGTGGAACATCGACAAAAAAGAGGGGGGTCTCACCGTAATGGGATCTGTAAAGCGTCTCGCCAAAATTCTCCGGCCTTCGGGATAAAAGGGAGACCCTATGGCCGTGACGCGTCAACAGGGCGGCGAGGCTCTTGAACTGGGTGCCGATCCCCCCGTAGTGGAATGGCACCAGTTCCCTGGTTACAATGAGGATGCGTTTTCCGGACATAGGAACAAAATGAAGAGATGACTCCTGAGCGCTGGAACGGACAGAGGGGGTCATTGACCAAAGCTCCCAGGATGGTCTGAAACATTGGCAGTGATCTTTCTGTATTGGAACTGGAAGGGATAGTAGATCAGATACCAGATCGGATGCGCTTCATCCCGCAGCGACTCGAATTGCATGGCCAACTCCAGCAGATCGAGAATCTCCTGGGTCTCGATTTGCTGGGTGTTGTTGACGGTATAATGAATTGTGTATCCTTCCCCGCCCTTGAGGATGTTCCGGAAACGGACATCGACTACAATCCGGTCCCCGGATTTCAGGACGGGAAAGGCAAAACGGGACTCGAAAGACGTGGCATGCGTGATCTCGATACCGTTCCGGTTGCGGATCAGGATACAGCAGCTGAGAAAATCGATCTCCTTGTAGCATTCGATATAGGCCCGCACCGTGATCCACTCGTTGAAGCGGAATGCCACGGCGGGTTCCCCCTGCTGATTGACCATCTCCATGGCCATGACACGGGCGCCTCCCGTGCCATAGCGGTAGGGTTGCACACGTTCCGTAAAGGCAGGATCCACCTTGAATAACGTAACGGCACAGGTCCCATCAGGTAATCCCGAATTTTCGGGATGGGCAGTCTCCTCCTGATCCGCCCCGGTACCGATTTTGGCCGCGGTTACCGGATCATCCACGGGAACACCCTGTTCCACATTCAGCAACTCCCGGGCGGGGGATTCAGATTCCGGCGATGCCCGATAGATCAGTTGCCTCATGTCCCTCAGATACTGATCGGTCACGCTCAGGGCTTCTCCCGCGGCCTTCACAACGCCCTGCTCGAGATAGATGGCCCTCCTGCAGAGGTTCGTCACGGAGGACGTGTCATGGCTGACGAACAGGAGCGTCACACCACTGTCGATCATCTTCCTCATCATTAGCATGCACTTGGACTGGAAAAAGATATCGCCCACAGCCAGGGCTTCATCGACGACAAGGATCTCGGGATCGACCTTCGTGGCGACCGCAAAGGCCAGCCTGACGAACATCCCGCTGGAGTAGGACTTCATGGGCTGATGGATGAAATCGCCGATATCGGCAAAGGCCAGGATGTCATCCACTTTTGCATCCATCTCTTCCCGGGAATAGCCCATGATGGTACCGCTGAAATAGGTATTCTCCAGCCCCGTCATTTCGGGATTGAAGCCGATCCCCAACTCCAGAAGGGCCGACACCTTTCCCCTGACCTCCAGATCGCCGCCAGAAGGCGTCAGGACCCCGGCGATGATCTTGAGCAGGGTGGATTTCCCCGACCCATTCTTCCCGATGATCCCGAATGTCTCACCTTTCCTGATCTCAAAACTCACATCCTTCAGGGCGTAAAAATCATGATGATAGCTCCTGCGGAAGGGATGGAGGGATTCCTTGAGACGATCTACGGAGTGGTCGTAGAGTTTGTAGACTTTGGAGAGATTATGAGCGCGAATGGCAACCCCATTGCCGTCGGGAGAGCCCTCGCGACCCAGTTCCGAATCCATGATATCCGACTGCACTTTCATGATCACTCCGTTATCCTACCGTCACAGCACATCGGCAAAGTGCGGCCTCAGTTTCAGAAAGATGATCGCCCCAAGGACAAAGATGATGCCGGTGAGGATCCAGAACTCGAGTGTCCAGCGGGGATATTCCCAGAACCAGATCCCGGAAATGAAGCTGTTGCGGTAACCCTCGGTGATGTAAAAGACGGGATTGAGCTTCATCAGGGTCTGATACTTTTCCGGCACCATACCGATATTCCAGAGAATGGGGGTGAACCAGAAGCCAAACTGGAGAAACATGGCCACCACCTGCCCAATATCCCTCACGAAAATGACGAGAGAGGAGGTAATCCAGGACAGGCCCACCACCAGGACGATCATGGCAAAAAGATAGTAGAAGATCTGGAGATTGCACAATCTGGGCCTGTAGCCATAGGCGAGAAAGGCCAGAAGGATGATACCGATGAAGAAAAGGTGGATGAAGAGGGCCGAGAGGATCTTGATGATGGGGATCACGCTCACCTTGAAGACGACCTTTTTCACCAGGTAACTGTACTCCAGGATGGAACTGGTGGCGTTACCCAGGCCCTCGGAAAAAAAGAACCAGGGAATAATGCCGGCAATCAGCCAGAGGATGAAGGGATAGTTCCCCACCGAAGGCGTCCTGAAGCCGACCTCGAAGACAAACCAAAGCAGGAGAATCGTGATCGTCGGCTGCACGAAGGCCCAGAGGAAGCTCAGATAAGAGCCCCGATACCGGGACTGGATGTCCCGACGCGCCAGGGTATAGACTAGACTCCTGCTTCTAAACAGGGTGACGACAAAACGCAGGAAAAGAAGACTCAGATCTTTGATTCTGTTCATTATCCCCTTGCCGCCATCTCAACGGGCGCCATAATTCTTATCCATCCACTGGCGATAGGCGCCGCTCCGGACATGCTCAATCCAAGCGGTGTTGGCAAGATACCAGGCAATCGTCGCATCAAGCCCCTGGTCAAAGTTCACCGTCTGCCGCCAGCCCAGTTCCCGTTTGATCTTGTCGCAGTTGATGGCGTATCGCCGGTCATGACCCGGTCGATCCTTCACATAGGTGATGAGCCTTTTACAGGCCTCCGGATCCTTTCCGAGAACACCGGCCATCTTTTCGCAGAGCGTGTTCACCAGAAGGATGTTTTCCCATTCGTTCTCGCCGCCCACATTGTAGGTTTCCCCAAGATGGCCCCCTTTCAGGATCGCCCAGACGGCGCCGTTGTGGTCGTCCACAAAGAGCCAGTCGCGAATATTGCGTCCGTCGCCGTAGACGGGCAGGGGTTTTTCCTCTTTGATGTTGAGGATCATCAGCGGGATCAGTTTCTCGGGAAACTGGTAGGGACCATAGTTGTTGGAGCAGTTGGAGAGGGTAACCGGCAGGCCATAGGTATGCCAGTAGGCCATGACCAGATGGTCCGAGGAGGCCTTGGACGCCGAATAGGGGCTGCGTGGATCGTACGGCGTATCCTCAAAGAAGAACCCTTCATCCCCCAGGGACCCGTAGACCTCATCGGTGCTGACATTATGGAAAAGGACGTCGTTCCGGTCTTTCCAGAAGGCCCGTACCGCCTCCAGCAGGGTGAATGTCCCCTGGATGTTGGTCCGGACGAACTCGCCCGGGCCGTAGATGGAACGGTCCACATGAGATTCGGCAGCGAAATGGACCAGCGTATCGATCTCATGTTTTTTAAGAATCGCCGCAACTGCCTCAAAATCACAGATATCGGCCTTTTCAAAAAAATACCGTTTGCCGCCCCACTCTTCAACGATATCGGTCATATTTTCCGGATTACCGGCATAGGTCAGCTTATCCAGATTCACAACCTTTCCCGCAAAATCCGTTTTCTTAAAAAGATACCGTATAAAATTGGCGCCGATGAATCCAGCGCCGCCCGTCACCATAATGTGGTTCAACGCTCTCATGTCTTTCCTTTCCTTGAGCTGGGATGCGGGTCCATTCTTTTATGATCATCAATTCGATGATGTTGCAGGCACGGCCAGGCTGCGCATGAATGACTCCAGGGCCTCCTGCCAGGGCCGGATAGGGATCTTGAACACCTCTTTAATCTTCTCCTTGGACAGGTAAGAATTGGTGGGTCGCAAAGCTTTGGTGGGATACTGTTCGGTCCTGATGGAAACGAGGCTGACCTCTCGATCGAGGAGATGATACCTCCTGGCCAATTCCAGGATCAGAGTCGCAAATTCAAACCAGTTCGTCCTGCCTTCGTTTGTAAAGTGGAAAGTCCCATATTGAAGGGTGTCCCGTGCAATGATCTGCAGGATGACGTCGGCCAGATCACCGGCGAGGGTGGGACTTCCCCACTGGTCGGCTACGACCCTTACCTCATTCCGCTCCTGAAACAGCCGGAGCATGGTCCAGACAAAATTGTTGCCATTAGGGCCATAGAGCCAGGCCGTCCTCAGAATGACATGGCTATCGATATTTTCCCGGATATACAGCTCTCCCTGCAACTTGCTGCGGCCGTAGATTCCCAGAGGATTCGGGGTATCCGTCTCCAGATAGGCCCCCTCCTTCCGTCCATCAAAAACATAATCCGTGGAAATGTGGAGAAACCGGGCCCCCTTTTCCCTGGCCAGAAACGCGAGGTTCCTGACGCCGTCCCCGTTGATCCGAAAGGCCTGGTCTGGCTCATCCTCGGCCCTGTCCACGGCCGTATAGCCGGAACAATTGATAATCCAGGAAAGATCGAGGCGGTCTGCAAACGTCTTCAGCGCCTGCCTGTCCGCGATATCCACGTCCAGATCCGTGGCGACGTGTTCCAGGCCGCGCGCCTGTAACCGACGATGCATCTGCGTGCCCAGCATGCCCCGGTTGCCGACCAGCCAGATCATGATCGGCGCTTCAGGAGATTCATCAGATACTCACCATACTGATTCTTCAGGAGCGGTTTCGCCAGTTCCTGAAGCTGTGCTTTGGTAATATAGCCTTTCTTGTAGGCAATTTCCTCAAGGCAGGCCACTTTCAGCCCCTGACGGTGTTCGATCGTGGCGATAAAATTGCTGGCTTCCAGGAGGCTCTCATGGGTGCCCGTATCGAGCCAGGCCATGCCCCGCCCCAGAATTTCAACCTTCAATTTTCCACGGAGAAGATACTCCCGGTTTACATCGGTGATCTCCAGCTCCCCCCGGGGCGAAGGCTTCAACTGCTTTGCAATGCCGACCACATCGTTGTCATAGAAATACAGGCCGGTTACGGCGTAGTTCGATTTGGGCCTGCTGGGTTTTTCCTCGATGCTGACCACCTCTTGCTGACCGTTGAACTCAATAATGCCGTAGCGTTCCGGGTCTTTCACATAATAACCGAAGACCAAGGCGCCCTGCGTCAGCTGTCCGGCCTTGGCCAGGATGCCTGAAAGTCCATACCCGTAGAAGATATTGTCCCCGAGAATCAGACATGCATTATCCTGCCCGATGAAAGGCTCACCGATGATGAACGCCTGGGCCAGACCGTCCGGGCTGGGCTGTTCGGCATAGTCGATGGAGAGGCCCAGATGCCTGCCTGAATTAAACAGCTCCCGGTAAAAGGGCAGGTCCCGAGGGGTCGAGATGATGAGGATCTCACGGATACCGGCCAGCATCAGAATCGAAAGGGGGTAGTAGATCATGGGTTTGTCGAATACGGGGAGGAGCTGCTTTGAGATCGACGTCGTAATCGGATAGAGTCGGGAACCGCTGCCGCCAGCCAGGATGATGCCCTTCATGGAAACCTCCAAAGAGAATTTAAAAATGAGTCTTCCCTGCGGCTTCCGCGCAACGGGAATTCACCAACATCTTGAATATATTGGACGCCTGATTTTCAGGAATAACCATTTGAAATCTTTCAAAGGGAATCTAAATTTCTCCTGAACAGATTCCGCTCATCCAAAAGGTCTTTCTCATCGAGGCCGTTTCGATATACCCAACCGAAAAAAAAAGCAATCCCCAGAGCAATCACCACACCGGCCAGGATGTACATGAGAATCCTCAATTTGGAGGTATGAGGTGCCGGACCGATTCGAGTCAGGAGCAATATGGGATCTTCCGCAGTGACGGTGGTTTCGAGGGTCAAGGAGTTTCCATCATTTTGAAGCGAAACGATGTCTCTCGACGGTAAAAGGGAATTCAGGGGTACTCTGAAGGGTTGCTCTCCCCGATACCGAATCGTAATATCATAGATCTTCATTTGCGCCGGGGCTCTGCTGGGATCGAAACGGAGAGCACGGATATTCCGACCCGGGAAAGAAAAATCTAATATGACCGGAATATTCGTCTGATAAACAACCTGCTTGATAGAGTCATTTTCATTAAATCCTTTGCCCGTATCATAAAATAACTGTGTCTCCACGGGTTTTGAAGATTCGATCTTCATCGTGACCCGATGATAAGGAGGATCAGCCTGACTGACAAAAAAACCTAAGATACCTCCTGTTAGGCAGAGGATAAAAAGGAAAAGATAGGACGAGCCGTCAGTCTTCATGGGTCAGGTTCCGGGAATCAGCCCTCTGGCCAAGAGCCAGAAACATCTTTATAATTCGATCCTGCAGGCTTGCCGTACACATCCAGTCCCTTATCATACAAGGCTCTTAAAACCGAAAAGATGGTTGAATTCCAAATTTCGATTGACGAATAGATTATACTTCATCTGAAACATAAAGGGCTCATGACCTTGGAACGCGGTATATTATCAAGTCTCTATTTTCGAAGAGATTCTGAAACCGTCCGTCCTTTTCCAGATCACGAACGAAATAGGTTGGATAAACCCCCAGATTCGTAATGGCCTCATCCACATCGGCAATCAGATGCTTCTTGATCACCACCGCCCCGATCCCGAATTGCCGAAGCATCCTGATCCGCATATCGTCATCCCCTTTCCAGAACTCACGTAGCTTGTATTGCAGATACCATTCATGGGCATAGGGAAAGAGCCGGTAATTCCCTTCGGGGTACATGAAGATCCGCGGGGGCATAATGGGATTCTTCTGTAAATAGGATATCGCCTCCCTTAATCCCGGGGAGACGTTTCTGAGGTCATAGGTTTTTTTCAGCACCTCGCTGCCCTGAAGAATGGCCATAGCCGCTACGATGGCAATAACGATCTTGGGCCTGGGCAATCTGACGACACCCTCGACAAAAGGCAGCAGGACGAAAGGAAGACCGGGCAGGAAGAAACGGGCGTCCGGCGCCGTCCGCACAAAATAAGCGGATATGACGATATACCAGGCGCCTACCGCAAAGAGCCACCAACGTGATTCTGATTCCCCCTTTGGATCTTTATTTCGGTAACGGCGATAGCACAGGGCGACACCGCCGGCCATGATGACCAGCCACAGGATCCCCCCGCCATAGATAAAGAAATTTTCCGGAATGCGAAGATCACCGGGATGATTGGCGATGATCTCGGCTTCGTAAGGCGTGACGGATTTGACCTTCTGTGTTTGCGCTTTTTCTGATGAATATTGCATAGACTTCGCATTGCCGGATTTTCTATTTTGCGAAGTCACTTCTGGGAGTTTCTCTCTATCATGGCCGTTTAACTTCTCTCTTATTATTTGAGTGATTTTCCATAATTGCTCCTGCGGATAGAAACCGGCGCCCGCATATTTTTTCAGCGCCCATCCCATACCCCAGATAAAAAATCCCAGGATAATAGCGGAAATCAGCAGCGCCGCCAGTGCATGACGCCAAGTGCCGGCTTTACATTCCCAAAGTCCCATGAGAACGAAAAATACTGGCAGGAAAAGCAATGCCGAAATCTTCAAACCGATTGCCAGGGCCATGAAGAGAGAGGCCCATAGACACCTCCGCTTTCTCAAAAGATAGAATGCGGTCAAAACCTGCGCGGTCATGGGAATGTCCTGGTAGAAGGCAACCGCAAAGATAAGGCTCACGGGTAAGGATACCAGCACTAAAAGATAGAGCACCGGTGCATAGGAATCTTTTCCTCTATGCAGTCTGACCAGGAGATAAGCCACCCAGAGAAACTGCAACCAGAAGAGAGACTGGTAGACCTGGACCGCGTAAAATGAATCTCCGGTCACACGATAAATAGTGGCTCCCAAGTAATGCCAGAGGCAGGAATGTGGGTAAAGACGGACATCCTCGTAACCCCATCCCGTGGGAATGTGTGCATAAAAATTCGGTTGTGAAAGGTTTTTCGACTGATCAACGAGCATGTAATAATGTGTGACCTCATCGCCGATCATGGCCTGCGGCGTGATGATCCCGGTAATCAATACGGCCAGAAAAGAAAGGCCAATGATGACGGCTGAAGCGATCTGAGGACCGGTTAATGGCCTGGTTGCTCCGGATATTCCTCCGGTATCGTCACGGGGCTTGGAAATGGGTAGTACTGTTTCGGCAGGAGTTTCTCCTTCACCAATACATCTCTCTTCGGATTTCCGGCCGGAATTCAGGGCTGCAACCTGATTTGACAGTTCCTCAAGTTTCACTTCCAGTATGGCACATCGCTGGGCAATCTGCGCCTGCCTTTTCTGCATGCCGGAAAGGGCAATAGAGAAATGAAAAGCAATGAGGAGCAGAAATGTAAAAACGATGCCCACAACCGACGTGACATACTGAGTTCCCAGCAGAAAACTGAAAAGGTCGAGGATATGGGGGAAGAAGGCCGTCATTAGAATGATCAGCCCCGTCGTAACCCACAGGATGGCATAGCGCTCCTGCAGATGGGATCTTCGTATCGCTTCAACGGTAATGACAACGACCGTAAAACTCATGACAATCATGAGGATTCGGATCCGTGCAAGAAAGCTCGTATCTGCCAGATATTTGAGAATCCGGGGATCGATCGCGATCAGGACCATGAAGAGACCAAGGACCAGCCCCGCGACGGCCCCCAGAATCCTGATTCGTTTTTCCCAGATGGCCATGCCGATCCAGACACAAATCAAAAGGCCGAGGAAAGCCAAGATAATGCGCGGCATCGTCGTACCTGCCCACTGAGCGATAAAAATCTCCACCTTATTGACCAGTTGCAGAAGATTCATAGGATATGGCCCAGATTCTCTTTAGCGAAATGGGAGTCGATGGGGCGGATCCGGTCCACGACGAGGGCAAGACCGACCTTCATCATGTAATAGACAGTCCCCCAGACCCCGATAGAGGAAAATCCGACCGTACGGGGACGGAATTTGACCGGCTCCTCCTTGAAGCTGAATCCGTGGCGTCTGAGCAGGGCAATCGCCTCCGGTTCGGGATACTCCGTGGGGTAATCATGGGCAAAATAGAACAGCAGCTTGCGATTCACAATCCAGAAACCGGATGTGGGATCTGTGACGCGGCTCCTGCATATCCGGGAGAGAAAGAGGGCCAGCATCTTGATGCCCAGGAAGCGGACTAACGTGCTGACATAGGATTGTTCACCTGCGAAGCGGGAACCGATGACCAGGTCCGCATCCCCCCTCGCATTCGCCATTGCTGCAATGAGTTTGGGAATCTCCGCAGGCGGATGCTGACCATCCCCGTCAATCCTGACCACATAGCGATATCCTTGGTCATAGGCATACCGGAACCCGGCCTGGACCGCCCCGCCGACCCCCAGGTTGCAGGGAAGATCGAGAACCTTCACGCCTTTTTTCCCGGCAAGCAGGGCCGTGCCATCTGTAGACCCATCATTGATGACGATTACATCTAGGTCAGGGACATGTTGTCTTACTTCGTCAAGCAGGGCCCCGATGGCGCCTTCTTCGTTATAGGCGGGTATAATTACCACGGTATGGCAAACAGGAAGTCTGCCGCGATCCCGAGAAGAATCAGCATAAGCGAAGGAGGATGGACTCATGTCATTCCCCTGTTCCTGCATTGACAAACTCCTGTTTGGCGGCCAATCGTCCCTGCTCAGCCACTTTCAGATAGGCTTCGCGCAATTGTTCCAGTATCATATTTGAGTTCAAAAACCGATGATAATAATCCCGGGCATTATGATACTGGCGGTGGCGCATGTCGGGATTGTTCTTCAGTTCGTGCGCCCTGGCCATCATTTCGGCCGGCGACTGCGCTTCGATCCACGCGGCTTGCGACAGCGGCAGTCCGCGCATGGCGCCCGGGCGTGCGACAATTGCCCGTCCGGCGGCTAATGCTTCGATGGTTTTGATCTGCACGCCCATTCCCTGCGAGGTCGTCATCAGGATGATCCCGCACGCTTCGTAAGGCGTTGTCTGCTTTTCGTATCGACCACATCGGATAAAAGAGGGATGGTTTGCTTGTTCGGCCAGCGATCCGTAAACACGGATGTTGGCCGATGAAGAAGATAAGAAACGCTCCAGCCATTCCAATCCTTCGCAATTAACCCGGCTCTTGGAACCCAGCAACCCGATTTCGGTGGAGTCTGAAAACTCGCTCGCGGGCACTGCGGGAGGACTCCACAATGTGCGGGCAATTCCCCAACGGTTCAGTTTTTCCTCTTCAGTTTTCGAAATGACGATGACCAGGTCGGCGGTTTTCAGGTCTTCGATTTCTCGGCGCGGACCTTCCCACATGAAATCGGACCACAGATCCAGCAAGACAACGACTTTCGGGCAACGGCATGGCAGCCACGACCAGTAGCTGTAGTTTACAACGGCAAGATCAGCGCTCTGCGTGCGGGATCGCCACCATGCCTCCGGGAAGGCGTAACGGTGATATGGGTTGGAATGCCCGAATGCCCGTTCCAGCCCAAGACCCTTGCAGAACGAGGCATAGGCGACCCCCGCCAATTGCTGCCAGTTTTGCGATGAGATCGCTTCTTCACGAAGCTCGACACGATATCCCCGTCCCTCGATCTCTTTCCGTATCGACGGATTCCAGCCCATTCCTACCGGACGAGTCGCGGCGGACAGCATGGTGCATTCGCCCAGAGAACGGAGTATCTCCAGATTCTTCCACATTTCCACTTTTCCACCGTGATCAGTGGGAAGCGGACAATAAGGCACTAGTGCGACAGAGTTCATGAGGCGATAATATTGATACAAATATTGCGTTTGTTCATGCCAACGAATTCAGGATAGCGAGATAATCGGAAACAATTTTCCGGGGATTGTAAGCATGACGGGCTTTCTTCAACGCGGAAGCACCGGCGCGTTTGCGCTGTGCCGGATCAGCCAGAAGCGCGGCGACAGCTTGGGAGAATTGAGGCTTTTCCGGATCGGCCACAACGCAATCTGTTTCACTCAGCATTTCCGGCATGCCGCCGTGGGGGCTGGCCACAATGGCTTTGCTACGAATCATCGCTTCCAGAACCACCGTGGGAAAGGTGTCCCAGCGCGACGGCACAATGACAACCCAGGCTCGACGATAGGCCTCATCCAGGGCGGTAGAACTTATCGTCCCCAGAAATTTGACATACCTGCTTCGCTCTCCCAATTTTCGTAAAAGCCAGCTTTTTGTTGATCCTATAAATCGCGCATAGCTGTCCCCGCCAACAATCTCAAGGCGCAAATTCGGAAAACGAGACAAGAGTGCATCCAACAATCTGGGCAAGTATTCAATGCCCTTACCGATATCAATCCGGCCGATTAACAGAATTGTGGGCTCCGGGGCCTCTTGGTTGATCCATTCGGGTAAAAGCGTAATCGGATTGGGAACAACGTATCGCCGGACCGGCAGACGCAAACCCTCGACTTCTAGCTCCTGCAGCACCCGTGCGGATGCAGCCGTCAGAACCTCGGCATTTTCCAGACTGTCACGTTCCCGCTTCAGCCTCTCTCGATCACGCCAACAGGCCAGATCAATCAGTAATTTCTGCCAAGGGTAATGAGCTTGAGCGTAGCGTGCACATTTCAAAACGTCGTTATAATGCGCCTTGATCACGACCGGGGGCCGCGGCGTGCGAGCAAGCAACAGCGCTGACTCTCCCAGGTGTTCGGCGCCTTCAATCCAATTCACACGATGTTCACGTGCTTTCTGTAAAATCAGCTCCGCGATGTGCGGCTTGCCAATATCTTTTACACCATAGGCATAATAGATTATGCCGTTTTCCACTTGCTCTTCCGACGGCCCCTCATTGCCATGGCTAGTGACAACCACCGTGAAATGACCCGTATCGCGAAACGCTTTTGACATGTGGAAAATGTAGCGTCCTATCCCCGATCCCCCCGGCGGATATTCCCAACACAGAAACAATACCCTCATTGATCACCCGACCAGTTTGCAGAGGAACACCCCGCTCACGATGTAAACTGTCTGCGCGCATACACCCTCTGTATGGTGGCGGCAGCTGCCAATACAACAAACGGCTCAAGCCACAAGCGGAACCGTGCACCCTGATAACTCGTTGCACAAAACGCATACGGAACAAGAAATATCAGTACAGAAACTATGATATATGTTTGTCTTCGCATCGCGACAACCTGTAGCATTGCGGCAATATATACATAACCGTAAACAATATTAAATTTACTCATATATCCCCATCTTTTCTAACATGAACCTGCATGCATCGATCATATCAGTACACTTATCTATATTATTTTTAAACTTAACTGGATCCATGGGATCATATATTAATCGTTCTATATGTGAAACACTATTAGCGACTATTAAATCAAACAATTTAACATTGTATTTGGGTACAAAGGGCCTCCCCATCCAAGGTGCAAAGGGCCTCCCAACCCGCGGAATAATAACCTTGGCACCAAAAGCCACTGCATCTACTACAGAACTATTATAGGAACCATAGTGGGTGGCTATAAATACAGCTTTATCTGATATGGCTTCCAAATAATTTTTGAAGCTAACCTGACTTATCTGAGTAATCCAATCAGGATAGGACTCAGGTTTTTCATTCCATTTCATCAACTTATATATTTTGAAATTATCCTTGTGTTTTTCCAACATATTAATTATTGGTAGTGTAAGTTCATATCGTTCATTTACTGTACCATAATAATCTATCCATGCATGATCTAATAATATACTATTAGGTATCTTTTCTTTATATATATATTCACTTTTATCAATAGGAGCATTAATAGATATCCTTTTATATCCATTATATTGCCCATAGGTAAAAAATAAATCAGTCATTCCATAATCCGGGATTTTAACTTCGACAAACACCGCGATTTTTTTCCTGGTTCTATCTCTAATAATCCTAAATTGGTCTTGGTTTATAGATCCAGCCAATGTATGAATTACAGTATAGTCGCTTACTGGATAATTATTGAAGCCAAGACTCCGATTGAATACCACTAACTCTATGTTATTGAATAGTTTAAAAGATTTTTCTAGCCAATAACTATACATCATCCTGCTATTAACTATTTGACTATATTCATATATGTTATCTACAATAAGAACAAATACTGGCTTCTTGAGACCTTTGCACAACCTCTGGCGGTTTTTATATTTGATGCAACAGGTTTCCATCAAAAAACATCATTATTCAAAGATAACATATTAATATTACTTGACATTTATAAATTTTTGTGCCATATTTCCTGCAAATTCATCACTCTGGAGGAACTAAGGGCTTCAAGAAAATGGAAACCAACTTCTCCTTCGCCGATATCTCCCTGTTTTCTTCCCTGGAACATAACCGAGCTATTAGGAGAATGGAGCAGATCAACGCTGTCGTCAATTGGTCTAGAATCGAGAGTTTGATCATGAGAAATTATCCCGTCGGTAAAAGCGCCGAAGGAAACGAGGCCTATCCCTCGTTGATCCTCCTGAAATGCCTCCTCCTTCAGCAATGGTTCCGGATCGATTCCGATCCGGAGTTGGAAACCCAGATCAACGACCGAATCTCCTTCAAGAAATTCCTGGGCCTTTCTGTTGATCAGCCGTCTCCCGATCATTCCACTTTCTGCCGATTCAGAAACAGGTTCTCGCCGGAAATCATGAAGTTGATCAATAACGAGCTTCTGGTTCAATTCGCCTCCCGGGGATTAACCATCAACGAAGGCATCGCCATCGATGCGCGTCTGGTGCAATCGGCCAGCCGTCCCCTCTCCGAAGAAAAACTGGAAAAAGAACAAAACAAACGAGAAACGCCTGAGGGCAAGCTGGACAAGAACGGAAATCTTCTTAAATTCTCCCGCGATCTCGATTCCGATTGGACCGTGAGAAACAACGTCCCTCATTTTGGTCTCAAAGAGCATGCCTCCGTCGATACCCGTTACGGTTTTGTCCTTGCCACGGAAATGACCCCGGCCTCCCACCATGACAGCCCCTATCTCCCGCTGTGTGTCGCCGCCAGTTGTCATACCAAAAATCCGATAAAAAAGGTGTTTGCCGATAAAGGATATTTTGGGAAAAACAACCGGGATTTTTTGCATATGAACAGCATCGAAGACGGCATCATGAGAAAAGCGACACCTGGTACGGAACTGACCGGATATGAAAAAGAGCGGAACAAGGCCATCTCGAAAATCCGTTACGTCGTTGAGCAATATTTCGGCATCAGTCATCTTTACCATCACGCTCATCGGGCCAAGTTTCCCATGTTGATCAGAAACGCCATCGACGCCCTGTTTCGGCAGTTGGCCTTTAATCTCTTCAAAGGCACGAAAGTATTGAGGCCGGCATAGGAAAGGGGGTGGTATGTTATATGAGCCCGGAATAGCATAATCGTTATCTGAAACTCACCTCACAGGGAGGTAAATATGAACTCATCATAGCTCCACGTAACATCCGGCGGCTGATTCTTCAGCTCCGGTCAACATGCTGAGTCCAAAAAATATGGTGATAATCCAATCACGATAAAAATTAACCGTTGTTCAAACATCTCGGGATTTAACACATAGGTCTACTCCGTTTGAAAATTCAATCCTAATCAATGTGAATGAGGCGATTTACAGCTCGAGAAGACTTGCCAATATTTCATCCATTACCAGAACCGTCAGGCCTGGTACGTATCCCGTAAGTGACTGCAATAATGAGGGGTCGCCGCAATTGACGCGAGGATCGCTCCTGCGCATGCGACCGGCGTCCACCTCCATGCGCACCGACAAACCAGCCATGTTTATCATGCGCTCCACAATACTACGGATTGGGCATGCCTTCCCTGAACAGATATTGACAATCCGACCTGAAGCACCCTCAGCTTTTGCGAGCAGCCAGAGCGCCTGCACACAAGAATTTACAGATATGAAATCGCGGCTGGTATCCAAATTCCCCGTTTTAAGAACGGCGGGCGTTTTTCCCGATTTGATATCGCGGAGCTGACGGGCAAATCCGGGTATGGCCAAGAAATCAGACATGCCAACACCCAAGACGTTAAATGGCCTCGCGACCACCACATCCATTCCCTCTCTGGCAAAGGCCAGCCCGATCATTGTTTGTGAAAGTTTGGTGATACCATATAAGGTCTCTGGGCGGGGAGGCTGATCCTCACGAATGGGAATCGCCGATTCTTCAACAGGCCCATATTCTGCCGCAGAGCCCATCAATACAATCCGGCAATCCAGATCGCTTGCCTTCACCGCATCAAGCAGTTTCGCGGCAAATAGACAGTTCGCCTCAAGCATGTCGGACGCATGGAATGCTTGAAAAGTCCCTGCCAGATGAAAAACAACGTCAGGTCTATTATCTTTGATAATATTCTCAATACCGGCAAAGCCCTTGTCAAGCGCTGAATGATTGATTCGAACAACATCAACGCCCTCGGCCGCGAGGAAGATGGCCAGTCGTGAGCCGATGAACCCCGAAGCGCCGGTCAACAACGCGCGCATTTATTTGTCCTCGGGCATGAAAAGCGAAGGATTATCTTCAAAATCGGCCTTGGCCAACTCATAGTCGTCGATTCGTCCGATATCAAGCCAACGGCAATTCTCTTCGTAACAGGCAATGACTCTGCCGTCATTAGCAAGTGCCGTCATCAAATCGGGAATGTCCATAAATTGACCCGGATGAAGATAGTTTCGGACGGCCTCACGATCCAGCACGTTAATCCCCATACTGACTTTAAAAGAGTATCTGGGTTTTTCGATATATCTGGAAAAGCGACCTGATTCGCTCTCAATAACGCCATAATCGATATGGACTTCCCGCTTGGACAGAGCGATTGTAGCTGCCGCATTCTGCTTCTGGTGGTATTGGACCAATCCCGAATAGTTCAGACTGGTCAGCAGATCACCATTCATTACAAGAAATGTTTCGGGAAGCTGGTTCAGAACCAATGAAATTGGTCCCGCGGTTCCAAGCTTATCCCTCTCAATGGAATAATCGATGTGAATTCCGTAATCCTTGCCATCTTTGAAGAACGCCTGAAAAAGTTGGGACAAGTGCCCTACGGCCAGAATGATTTCCTTGATGCCATGCGCTTTCAGTTGTTTCAAAATGATTTCGAGAATCGGCCGCTCGCCAATCGGCATGAGAGGTTTTGGAATGACTGTCGTGTAGGGTGCGAGCCGGGTTCCTTTGCCGCCTGCTAAAATGATTGCTTTCAATGGGATGTTCTCCTCTGAACTCAGCGGTTGTAAGTATCATGTTTGTAAAGCATAAGATGATCCTTTAACCATGCCACCGTTTTTTCAAGTCCCTCATCGAGGCTGTATTTTGGCACCCAGCTCGTCCCTGCTCTCAGCAGATTTGAATCGCACAGCAAACGCATCACTTCACTACTATCCGGACGAACACGCTCGGGTTGCACGCAGACAGTGGCCGGACACTTAAGTAAAGTACAGAGTTTCTCAAAAATCTCGCCTACAGAAATATCTTGCTGGGACCCTATGTTGACTACCTTGCCGACAAATTGGGTTTCCCTGGAAATCAATCTCATGGCTTCAACGGTGTCCTCTACATAGGTCAAATCCCGCCGGGGAGCAAGGTTGCCCAAAGAAACTTCTCTGATCCCTGAAAGAAGTTGTGTGGCAATGGTCGGAATGATGGCACGGGAAGATTGACGTGGACCGAAAGTATTGAAAGGACGGGCGATGACGACGGGAAGATCAAAGGAAAGATGATAACTGAGCGCAAGGTTGTCCGCTCCGATCTTTGAAGCCGAATAAGGCGATTGCGGTTGAAGTGGGTGCTTTTCATCGATCGGGATATAAAGCGCGGTGCCATAGACTTCACTGGTTGAAGTAATAAGAATCCGCCCGACGCCGAATCTTCGAGCCGCTTCCAAAACATTGTAGGTGCCCTCTATATTGGTTCGAACATAGGCAAGGGGAGATTCATAACTATAAGGTATCCCGATCAATGCACCGAGGTGGTAGATTCGATCTGCCCCGTCAACGGCATGAAGTACACTGTCCAGGTCTCGAAGATCGCCGGCCATCACTTCAATCTGATCCCTATAATCTGATTTCTCCAGCCATCCCCAATAGTTTCGCGAATTGTAATGGATGAAAGCCCGTACCCGTTCACCGTTTCGGGCGAGATTTTCGCATAGATGAGAACCAATAAAACCGGCGGCACCTGTAACGAGACTTAAAGACATGGTTACCCTCTTAATCCTTATTGTTATAACCAGGTTTAATGGTCATTTTTTACAGCCCCGCTTTGCTCATCAAGCACGAAACGGTATATCTCAAGGAGCCGATCCGTCACACACCGAATGTCAAACTCTGACTCGGCCTTTTTTCGGGCATGAGAACCCATGGATGAACGTAAAGCGGGGTTGTTCAACAGGTGTACGATAGCTTCTGCCAATGCAACCGAATTATTAACCTGCACGACCAAACCATTCACTTCATGGTCAATCACGGCACGATTACCGGGAATATCGGATACCACACAGGGCAGGCCCCAGCTCATTGCTTCCAGTAAGGCATTGGACATGCCCTCGACACGGGACGGCAATACAAAAAGACCTGCTTTTCGGAAAAAAGGTTCCGTATGTGGTACTCTCCCGGTAAATACAATTGAGCCATCAACACCAATCTTACGAGCATGGTCAATCCATGGTGACGCATCACCCCCGCCCACAACGGTCAGGATGGCACCAGGGCAATCCCGATGCACATGACCCCAAGCATCCAAAAGCACATCGAACGCTTTCCACAATGCACTCTGAGAAAAGTTCCCAATATAAAGAACATTCCTGCTTTTCTCTACATCAGAGAAATCATCTGGAATAACAATACCGCTGGGAAGTAAAAATACGCGATGCGAAGGTATACCTTTGACAATCATATCATTGGCCATGTATGGCAACATAGCAATGAACCAGGCTTCTCTTTTCAAATGGGATAGATGTTTGCGATTAGGAACATCGTAACCCGGCGCTTGAAGGGTTGGAAATGTCGCTTCCTGACAAAACACGGGAATATGTGCCTTCCGGCCAATTTCCACGGCAAATCCCCCGAGCCACGATGGTTCATGCAGATGGAAGACATCCGGCCGACCTGCTTGGGACGCATACGTTCGAACATCGGCCATAAAACTGGCCCGCGCCAACCATGTCCGGGGTAAATTCAGCCAGAATCTCAACGGTCCGGGTGTCCCCAGCGGTGGTGCAATACGGGGCACATGACGACCGAATCTGCGTATCCGTATCCCTTCTGATATTTCTTCACGCGCCCAGTGCGATTTCTGCCAAGCCGTCCATATCTCGCAGTGACGACCACGCCGGACAAGCTCAATGGCAATCTTTCTGGTCTGATTTTCCGCCCCCCCCTCAAGTCCAGGCGCGAAACTCCAGATCAAGAATACGACTTTCAGTGTTTCAACCTCTCAGAACAGGCATCGCAGATCGTGGTTACCCATAAATATTCTTTTTAGCGCAGCCAGAAAAAGAATTATCTGATTCTTCATGGCGGAAGCACTTCGTGAATTCAAAGGCGACATTAAGTACTTACGTACTGTTTGCCACCCTAACCCGAGAGAATGATAGGCTACGCTGAACCAAACTTTTTCAACAGCCTTGGCAAAAGCTTCTTGATCATACCGGCCCGAGATTCTGTTGGCTTCGACAAGCCTAAGCAACCACAGTTCTGCGTGTTCGACTGACTCATTCGTCCAGGCAGGCGCAATTCGATTTGTACTGATATAACGGTGGAAAACAAGGTCTTCATCAGATGGCGACAGGCCCAGTCGAGAAAATATTGGTTTTACTATTCTGATAGCATGCGCATCCATGTCTGGCTGACCGGACAACGTCATGCTGTTTGCGTGAAGACGATACCACAGCAGAACCTGACCGATATTCGCCGATGGGAAACATTCCAGAGCCCGGGTCCACAACTCATAATCTTCAGCCGGATAATAACTTCCATCAAAATGCAAGTCATGCTTGTCGAGGAAGCTTTTCCGCAGTATCACCGAGGGGTGGGCAAATGGATTATCAAATAGCAGGGACGCTTTGATCTCTTCAGGTGCCTGCGGAAACTTGAATATGGTCCCACTGCTCGGATGATCACCAATCGCTCTAATCCAGCAACCACACATGCCGATCTCAGGATGTGATTCCATGAATTTTACCTGTGTTCCAAGTCTTTCCGGCACGCAGACATCGTCCGCATCCATTCTGGCTATATACGTTCCCCTGGCATTGTCCATGCCTCGATTGAGCGCCCCCGCAAGTTTTTGCCTTTTTTCATTCTTGATAATACGGATTCTTGGATCTGCAAACGATTCCAATATCCCTGCACTGCCGTCAGTGGAACCGTCATCAACAACCAGCAGTTCAAAATCGCTGAAAGTCTGCAAAAGAACGCTCTTGATTGCATCAGCGAGGAAACGTTCACCATTATAAACAGGGAGCAGGACAGTAACGAGCGGCATTTAATCAAGCCTTTACAAGATTTTCGAAAACATCCCTGTGTCTCTTCATCCACGACTTAATGTCAAAATATTCCGTCGCTCTTTTTCGGGCACCCTCGGCATACCATTCATAATTGGAAATGATTCTCATTACACAATCAGCTAATTCCCCTGGATCAGGAGGTTGTATCTTTTCCCAATCCAGCGGCGCAGACGCGCCTTCACCTCCTGAGGATCCGACCAATTCCGGAACGCCGCCGCTGGCTGAATACACCACCGGCAATCCACAGGCCATCGCCTCAACAACAAGCCGCGGACAGGAATCGTTGTACTGGGTATGCAGGAGAATGTGCGCCGATCGAAACAGGGAAACGGCCTCGCCTTGCGTATAACCGCCTCGTCGCTCCAGCAAATGCAAGACTCCTAAAGTCCGTGCCAACTCTTCAATCTCCATGATCGCATCGGGCTCTCTGTCCCTCCAATTATAACGACCGGCCAGCAACAGGCGCGCATTAACGCCTCTTTTGGCCAACTCATGGAGGGTATGGATGGCGGTCTCGACGCGGTAGAATCGATTGTGAGTACCGGCCTGAACGAGAACAACAGGGTCAAGAGAGAAGGGTGGACCAGGCCTGAAATACTCCGTATCCACGGGGTTATACAGAACCTCCCAACCGCCTCTGCACGGTCCCAGGAAATGGTCAGCCGCCAGTTTGCAAAACTGGCTTTGATATAAAACATAATCCGCTGATTGGACAAGCAGGCGAAGTGGCACATTGGTCTTTTCCCAACCATCGCCATGCCATGCCGGATAAGCGACACCATTCTGATTTACGACAACCTTGATCCCTGCTTTCTTCGCCATCTTCGCGATGAAAGTCGCCTGCATGGGAAGCGCGCTACTGACAAGATACAAGAGGTTGGCCGCATCAGGACTATTGGGAAACTCTCTGGCGAGATCCTGACATTTGATAATCCCGCCGGCCACCTTCTCGTTTATCCCTGGAACATGATCCACGCCATAGAATACTTTCAGGGTGTCACCACAAGGTACTTCCATGCGTGTAAAGCGCCAGAACTCTTTGGCCGACACCAATACTCCCCTGATGGCATTACCCAGCATCATGTTGCCACGAAACCCATATTCATAACCATTTTGCTTAAAAACTTCATGAACTCTATGCAACTATCTCCACAAATCCATTCATGAACCTACGCCAGAGCTCTTGTTGTGCATCATAAGAATTATGTTCAGCTGTGCTGCGTGCAAAATCAAGTATAGACTTACGTCCCTCGCTATTGTCTATTGCATGGTATGTCCAGTGTGCAAGCCCTTCGAAATCTTCCACATCTACCATCCACCCGTTCTTTCCATGCTTGACCAGATCAACTGCCTGCCCAACCCTTGTAGTCACCAACGGTATCCCTGAAGCCATTGACTCAAGTATAGCCTTAGGCCCCCCCTCTTCTCTTGAAGTCACCATGTAAACGTCCAGTGTTTGAAATAGCTCTCCAACCTCAGGATATTCTTTCAACATGTAATGCACATAAGGCACCTTCATGCGCTCTAAACCGTTTTTCACATAACCGCGGGCCGGTCCAGAAAGTACTATAAATAATTCAGGTATCATCTTTCTAAGTATATCAATAACTTTAAGAAAAACATCAGGCCCTTTGATGAACTTTGGTTGGTTACCCTCATTCCAGCCTACCCCATCCTTTTGGAAGGAACCAACCACAACAGCCGACAGAGGAATTCCGTATTTTCTTCTAAGATTTAGACGGGATTCACGGGTTTGATACCTGAAGAACCGCAGATTCACCCCGATTGGTATGACAAAGACCTTGTCAGGAGAGACGCCCGATTCGAGCAAAAAATCACGGAATCCCGTATTGGACACCTGGATTCGGTGAATGCTTTGGTGGTTATCACAGAACAATTGATATGTCCTTCTGAATTCATCGTCCAGCTCGAAACTTCTGCCGTGGAAGTATGCAAATCCCAGCCTGTTGCCTTTGGCTTTAAGTGCCATTTTGTCAAATAATTCAAATTGGTTCGCGTAGAATATTGCTTGTCTTCTCACACCCGAAGTCCATCGACTGTGACCCACTCTTATACCTATCTTGGAGGCAATTACCATAATCTCTCGCATTTCCCAGTCAAGCACCCATCCAGCATAATCGCTCTTAAAGAAAAGGCAGGTGTAAGGCCTATGAAGCCTGCCATACAGATTTCCTGCTATATTAATCAGCGATTCAAACATTGTTAATAATATTAGGGTTTAGGGCACTTCGCTCGACCATCACTTTATTTTTCCGCAAATAGCACTTCTTCATATCGACTGGTAATTTCATCAAGACTCGGATATCTGATGCGTTTGAAGTACTCTGGCCAGTTTTCCCGGATGGCATGTAAACACTCCAAGCCCTCTTCCGGAGTGGAGAAACCGCAACCAGCCTTTTGCACGAGTTCACCATTGCTACCACTACACACATACGCCACCGGTAGGCCGCACGCCAGCGCCTCCAGTATTACATTGGAACAAGACTCATAGAGGCTGGCAGTGACCATAATATCACTGGTACGCAGATATTCAGCCACTTGTTCTGACCCAACGGGAGGGACAACTTTAATGTGTTTGAATGTGCACTTAGTTCTTCCAAGATGTATCCACTCGTATTTGCCCCAATCCAGCATAAGCTCCATTCGCTGCAAAACGACACCTCCTTTGTTCGGATTATCTGACCAATTTACCGTAATTAGCCGAGTCTTCCTGCCTAAATCCCAGGAAATCCTGCCATTGGAATGGAAAAAAGCTGGATCAACTGCATTTTGAATGATTATCGGTTGAACAAATTCCAATCCAAGCTCCTTATGCTTGATATAACTGTAATTGGACTGGAACACCGTATTATCAGCAAGTAGGGCGTTTAATTCCTGTATCTTTTTATCTATCTCCATTTTCGAGTTACCACGATAGACATCTATTGGTCCATCTACCCGATGAACCAAACGGGTGAACTGTCCACGAAGCCGTAACAAGCGGGATTCATCAAAATTGTAGGAGTTAAAGAGACATGCCTTCGCTGTGGCTGGGGAAAGTCCTTTGGAAACTCGATAACCACGGCGTTCGAGTTCAGCAGAAAGAGCCAAACAAAATTGGTTTCCGCCTCCATAAGGGGGCTTGTGAAACTCGTGGGCTATACAGAGATCTACTTTCGATAGAATTCTACCGGTTGCTTTATCTGCAAGGGATTTCAGGATATTATTGATTCCAATCACTTGATGATCAAGATCCTATAAAAACCACCGTACTTCAAACCGCTCTTGCATTTGTACATTGTGCATCAGGGGTGATAAGCTCATATGGTTCATCGTCCCTTATTACCGAGACTTTGAGCAGATTGCCGGCCGAATCGAGGGGTAGATCATAGCCTATAGGCCTGACAATTTCCTCAAAAGCAAGTGCCGCTCCTGTGGAAGAAAGAGCCTGGACTTCTAGATCATCCCATATCCGATAGTAAATGTTGCCCCCGAAAGGAGGCATGTATCTGCCATAACGCCTTTTGCCACCACGGATCCTAGCCTTGGTACCCCTGGGATCTGTCAGGATATCGGCGCATACCGGATACCGCATCATCACAGCCCTAAGGCTCAATCCTGATTTTGAGTAACGGTTAAGCATATAGTCTTCGGCGCCGAGACTGGAGTCGTTGGCAACAGTCCCTTGGGCCGCGCTTGTGCCCCACGGACCGAGCTGCCGCCAGAGAGCCGTCCTTCCGAACGACACAATACCGGCCGGCGCGATTGGAACCCTTGTGTTCCCGCAACCTAAAAATTCCCTACCCGAAGATGTCTGGTGAACCTCATACCTACGCCTGGTATAAGGGACAAAATACCTGTGTCCCATGATCTGAATGCATCTCTGACCGAACAGCCGTTGGACAGTGACTCTCCGCTGCGCATCGAACACGATGTGCCCAATATCACTGCGGGTTGAGACGACTTCAATCATGTCCTGCAACCAGTTTCCTTTCAGAATAAACTGAACATCCTCCGGCAGGATCATGATGAATTCCGCCTTTGCCATGTCGACAATCCTCGACATGGCTTCGGCATGAGTGCAATCGATAAAAACTTTGTGCTGTACAAAATCCAGACTCTCCAAATATTCGCGCAATCCGGGTTCAACTGAATTCCCGTCAACAACAATCCACTGAATATTTGGATAATTGATACACTCACGGGCAGATTCCACGAGTGCCCTCAGATATAAAAGGCGATTGTAGCTAACAACACCAATAGTAACCAGCGGGACAGAATTCATTGGTTTATTTCCATACTGACAAGGGACCAATTTGATAAAACGTGAGGCTAGAACTGAAGCAACACTTCTCGTCCCTTCTTACAGAAGAAGGTATTCCCGACAAGCACCATATCCATATCGGTGTTGTCCAGCATCTCAAGCCCCACTCTGCAGAAATTCAGTATTGGTTCCCCTTTGGGGTTGAACGATGTGTTCAGGATGATCGGGTATCCAGTAATCTTTTCGAATTCTTTTAATGTGTCGTAGATATATTGATTCTGTTCTCGTCTGACGGTCTGCAGCCGCGCGCTCCCGTCAACATGCGTAATGGACGGCAAGACATCCCTATATTCAGGCCGCGTATAGCAGATGACAGACATATACGGGATATCACACGCATTGGTGAAGTATTTACTGGCCTCAGCCGCCGTCACCACCGGAGCAAACGGCCGGTACCATTCGCGATGCTTTACCTTGCTATTTATAATATCCTTCATGTTGCGGTTGATGGGATTGCAGAGAATAGAACGGTTACCCAGTGCCCTGGGACCATTTTCATAGCGGCCTCGTATCACCCCTACAATTCTATCGCTCGCTATCAGTTTTGCCAGGACTGATGGTATCTGTTCCTCTGAGACCCCCGCATTGGGATACTTCTTCTTGAATGTTGAAATTTCCGCGAGGTCAAAGGCCTCGACCCCGAGATACGGCGTGAGATATTTTCCGTAGCCCTCAAACTTCTTTCCGCTGACGGCATGGTAGACATAAAGAGCCGCACCGGATGAAAGGCCACAGTCCGATGGGTTCGGGATGAAGTGAAAGTTCTCAAACAGGCCAGTCTCCTGGACGATATAATTGGTAATACCATTTAACGCACATCCACCGACAACGCAGAGATTTCTACTGATTCCGGCGTGCCGCTTTAGCAATTCCAATACTTCCTGACTCCAGGCGGCCTGGATTGTCCGCACCAATGACTGTCCAAGTTTATTGTCAGGACCCGGCATCCGAAGTTGTTTAGGGTTAGACCGGAAAGCTGCTGTCAATCTTCCCAGGATACTCCCCGGTTCGACCCGCTCTCCAAGCGACACAAAAGAAAGCAAATCCGGTATTTCATCAAGCGCTACGGAATTGATTCTGTGCCCCTTTCCGAAATTGTTCAAACCGTCAACGCGCTTTGCCGGCAGCTTTCGGTATTCACGAACATATCTCATGGCATAGGACATCCAGTCTTCCCTCATGTCGCCGTATGCAGCAAGCCCCATGACTTTACCAGATGTTGTTCCGCAAATTTCGGGCTGGATTCCAATAATATAGCCCAAGTTGCTGTAGTTACGACCGAACTCAACAACATTGCGCTCAAGATATTTCAACCCGTCACCGCCGCTTGCCTCGAAAACAATGGTATAACCGTCATTACCAAGACCATCATAGCTGAGCACAACAGCTTCCGAAAAAGGCGAAGTGTAGAAAGCCATGGCTGCATGACTCAGATGGTGGTCGACGTGGAAGGAACGCTTGAAGACGAAACCGGCTTCCTTCAGAAGCACAAGCAAGTTGTTGTATTCATCCCTGCGCCCCTGATTCTGAACAGCAACCGCATCATATTCCAACCCCCACGTATCACTTACGAGCCCGATATATGACTTTAACTCTTCGACATCCACATACTGATAACCGCTGATGTGTTTTCCGGGTTCCAGATTAATGCAACTCAATTTATAGCGCTTCTGGCGGAAGTACCGTTCCGCCTCAAGAATCCCAACAAGCTCGCCGTCCCTTACCAATGCAAAGCTCGTGTCATGCCCCAGCGTTACTCCTAGAATATTCACTGTATCGCACTCCTCATCCTGTCCAGCACTGTCAAGATCATATTTCGCAGCCTAGCATTACACCGAACTTTGTCAATGATTCCACCCGCCTTCCTGCGGCCCACAGTAGTTTCTCCATATTGAAACTCTATAAAGCAGCCTGTCTCACATATCCAGCTTGCAACTTCCCGTTGGCTTTGGATCCACATATATTCCGTATCAAGATTTTCCCGATGTACAAGGTAGAGCAGGCCTATGCTCTTCGCAATCCTCGCGAGATCAGGATCGGCCTCCACTTTCTTCACGATCTCAGGAATGTCCACGATAATCTCGGTCCCTTTGTCAGGTAGGAGCCCCGCCTTCGCCATTGCCCTCTGCCTGACATCCCTTGGAAGAGACATGACCTCCGATCGGCAGACCCACACCGTATTCGGAAAGTTATCTTCCGGCACAAACACGGTAACAGCTAAATACCCGCCACAACTTACGTATTTTCCTATATTCAGGATCGCCCGATGAGTATCAACCGTATGGTGTAGTGCATAACTTGAGAATACGACATCGAAACTTCCCGGTTGGAAGACATTCTGCAGGATATCGGCCTGAACAAAATCAACCCTGGCGAACTGCTCCGGGGTCAACTGCCGGGCCATGCGATCACGGCCACGTTTCAGACCCTCAAAGGAACTGTCAAGAGCTACAACCGTCGCACCCATCTCAACGGCAGACTGTGTACGATAACCGAGCCCTGCACCAATGTCCACGAAGGCCTTGTTCTCCAGGAAGCCAAGAGTCTTTTTGCCCAGTAGGAATAGAAGCTTTTCTCTGCCCGACACTCCCGGGGCCTCACTGACGGCATTGTCATCCGTCTTCCACATTTTGTTATACAGGGCTTCATTCTGGTGAGCTCCGATCTGCAATATGCCCTCACGGACAGGATATTTTATTTGACTGAAAATCAGGTTCCCTGTGTAAACATGCTCCACACCATTAATCGTGCGCTTCTCAAGAATTTCAAGCCTGGATGGCACATCGCAGTTCTCTGGGTGCCGATAAAGCCCAGAATTAAGTTCTAACATTTTCGAATTCTCCCCGTATCTTTAGCCAATATTGCCATACTGTTGGGCAAAACAACAAAAAAACAGTATGATTACCGTGTACAAATTATAAAATCAAGCAACGCCATTCGGCCCCGTTCTTTACGAAAAAGCGTAAACTCTCTAATAATATGCACAGTGTCTTCAAGTATTATGAGCATGCTCCCACTTACTCTTCCTTCGTTCTTTCAAATAGTAAAAGAAATCCAGTCGCTTTTGCCAATCTGTTAGAGGGGTCCAGACAATATCCATGAGTAGGTGATATAAGAAACCGGACATGTCATTATTCATCCAGGAACAATCCGCCGCATATCTGTGTCCCGTGGCCATTGCCTCCCTTTTACGCGAAATATACTTCTGCGCCTCCGGCATCTTGAATATATTCTTAACCACCCTCAGTTTCTCAAATCTGCGTTCCTTTGGCCAGATATTGTGGCTTTTTGTACCCTGATGATAGCGATAATGAACGAGCTTTTCATGGACATATAACGGCGGCTTGATCACAGACAGCTTAAGTAGCATATCGATATCCATGACAAAATGCATACTTTCATCAATCCCACCCAGCTTGACCATCAACTCCCGATCCATGAGACTGCCCGGCTGCATCCCTGTCTTTATATTGGCTATCGAATCTCCAACGACCGGTGCAAGTCTTGTCGGGGGGCCATATGAGTGCTCGGAAGAGGAGTGCAGATTACCGTTTGCATATATTACATACCGGTAACCGTGCACATGACTAGCTTCTGGGTGTTCAAGCAAAGCATTGACCGCCTTGAACAGACTGCATGGCGTTAATACGTCATCTGAATTCTGCCAGTTGAAGTATTTACCCGTGGATTTCTGCAATCCCTTATTGATTGCATCACTCTGCCCCTTGTCTCGTTCGCTGACCCAGTACGTCAACCATGAATCGTATTTACGAATTATCTCTACACTCCCATCGGAAGACCCCGCGTCGTACACAAAGAACTCGAGATCAGGATAACCCTGAAGCACAACCGACCGGATCGATTCTTCAATGAATTTTTCCTGATTGAATGACGGCATTACGATGCTCACCCGCGGCCATTGTGGACGTTTGCGCAGCCAGCCAGAATTATCCGAACCATCTGTCCACGGCCAACCGGTTCTTCCTGAGGGTGCCGCAGGTAAATCACCGAGACTCGGGCATTTCATACAGTCCCCCACTTCCTATCGAAAGTATCGGAATACAATCGCTCAAGGCGCGGCACTATGTTTTCCCAAGAAAGCTCGCTTGCCCTGCGATAGCCTCTTTCAACCATTGATCTTGACAGCTCAGGATCTTCCAGCAACTTCAAAATAGCATCAGCCATCCCTGCTTCATCCATGGGATCAAAAAGAAGCGCTGCACCTCCAGCCACTTCTGGTATGGAAGTGCTGTTTGCAGCCGCAACCGGACACCCACAGGCCATGGCTTCAAGAACCGGCATGCCAAATCCCTCGAACCTGGATGGAAAAACCATCATTCTCGCACCACTGTAAAGGGTGGGCATATCTTCTCTTTGGACAAAACCTAGTTCGTGAACGCGGGCAGAGATACCGAGATCTGTGATCAGTGGTCCGATATCCGTATTATTGCCATTAATGCGCCCTGTAAATACAAGATGCAGATCATTGCTCCAGCGGCTGATCACTCTCTTGAACGCCCTGAGAAGGAACTCATGATTTTTATGAGGCCATGGGTTGGCCGGATAGAAAATGTAGTTCTCGGGCAGACCATGCTTCCGCCTCACACCAATGATCTTGAGCTTGGACACACGTGCGTAATCTCCTGGAACACCTACAGGTAATAAGGAAATCTTCTCTTCAGGTGTCCCATATCTCTCAACAAGCGTCTGCCTGGTGAAGCCCGACGGTGCAATAATCCTATCGACCGACTCAACCGCTTTTCTATAACTTAACCGACGGATAGTGAGGTCACTCGCCGAAAAATTATCGGGAAAGAACTCATGTTGCATATCGAAGAAAGTCAGGACTGCCGGGAATCCAAGGCTGCAAAACTGAGGGGGGATCACTGTTGCAGGAAAATGGAGCACATCAATCCCGAGTTTTAGACAGAATCTTCGAGCCTTCATCATCAATAAGTAGTCCACAAGATCCGGATAGAGCATCCGCTTCCTGCGCCAGATCAGCCATGCCAGATGGTCAAAATGCTGGAAATATTTCGAAATCTCTATGGACCCAAATTGCAGCCTATTAGGCACCTTCTTCAGAGGTACTGCTTCAGATCTGTCAAGAATCACAGTATAGTGATGTATTTGGGCGTGTCTTGCTAGTGCCGTGACAAGTTCGTTCTTAAATACTTCTGTACCACCACTGTCACCCAGCCGTATGTGACCGGCGTATATACCTATGTGTAGGGCTCGTCCCGGCTTCATCAGGATTTCTTTTCAAGCATGAGGCAACATACCGCTCTTGCAGCAGCCGCAAAGTCAGGATCAAATCCGCCTCTTTTATTTACGTCGAAATACCTGCAATCAGCGCATTCAGCTGCCGTCGCAAACTGCCACCCTTCGGCTGAATACTTGAAATGTGCGCTGTCTTCGACCGTTCCTTCAAAGGAATCTGCCATTCTGGCGATCATCCGAGAATCAAACAGTTGCATCCATCCTAAACTGTCATTAACGCCAACCGGGACACTGATATACAGTTTTCCGCCCGGTTTCAGTATCCTAGCAAACTCACGAACCACAAGCCGATAATCTTCCCCTGCTTGTTCTTTGAATCGTATGTCCTGTATATAGTGCAGCGTATTATCCATGCCCACATGTTCCAGGGTTGATATGCAAACAATATCGTCAAAATATTCGTTCCTGAACATCGTGTTTCGAAGATCATCATAAACATAGGAAACGTTGTTCCTGCGATGTACTGCCTCAGGCGCCAGGGTGCATATGACAACCTTGCGGCAACGCATTATATCTAGATCCAAGAGGTATGCATGATTCAGTGCCGATCCAGCATCCAACAACGATGCACCCTTGTTTCCAAGTCGTGACAGGATCCACGGATACTCCACTACCCTCTCATCAAGTCTTAGCCCATGACCACCTGGCAAGTTTGAATTGGATGCAAAGCGATTCATATACATGGAATCGATTATGATATTTCTAATGTATCTTGCCCTGTATTGCTTGTATCCATGCGACCACGGCAGACGTCCGCTGCTTTCGTAGAGTCGAATATCATCCTGGTCCCCCGAGCGCCTACTTCCAAACACTTTGTCAATTGTCTTGGTAATTTGCTTAATAAACATGAGACATTCGAAAAAATTTTGCAAGGTTGTTAAGTAGTTTTAAGCTTTTAAGCCTTTTGCGCAACTCAGCTGGTCTTGATCTTGAGTGCTCATGAATATTTGTGTAAATTTCGGTAATTAAAGATTGAACAAGATTAATCATCCACGTAGGAATGATCAATATCAGTGACATCATACGACGCGTGTTTACGATCTGATGCAGTTGCAACCAGCGCTAGTCTTTGATCATGTTTAACATCAGGTATAGAACTTTCATCAGACGTCATATTTACATCCCAACACGCCATTGTCACCAATGATATCAATGCCTTTTTAGACGGAAGAAACACGACAGACGGCATATTACGATAGCCAGCAGGATATAATACTTCAATAGCGTTTTGAGCTTCAAACGTAGGATTTCTTGTCGTCGCACTTTCACATATTAGCTTAGCACTTGGTGATGCAAGAGAACGTAATTTCTTTAGTAGACGAAGTTGTTCTGTGTTATGATATAATACTCCTGAAAATATAATCAGATCAAATTTTTCATCCATTTGAAACCGTAACAAATCACAATAATGAACATTAACGTGCGACTTGATATTGTCAACCCACTTATCAAGCATAATTTTCTTACTTAAAAGTTCGACGAGAGTGATTGATTTTGGTTTATGTATGTCTATCAATGATGTGTGCAAGCCATGCTTAGGGCCGACCTCTAGTACCTTCTTTCCAGTTATATCAGATTCACTCAACACTTCTTGCATAAAAGCATGTACATAAGCGCCCTCGTCATTAAAATTTACCGGAATTTTTCGAATCATCATAATAACCCTTTCAAAATTCTGAAGTATTTAGTGCTTATCCGTAAATAAATGTTTACTTCTTTAATAATATATTTTCCTTCGGCGTCCCCATCGCGGGGGAGATGACATCGACACCCATCTTTGGGGCTCTTTCACAGTTGTCATCGCTGCCGTACAGCGAATCCGCCAAAAGTTCCGCTGGCACCAACTCTCGTTCCTTTGTGGAGTCCAGTGCGGGAATCAGGGCATGGACGTCGTCGATGCAAGCGGATTCCACCTCGACATGGGTGAGCAGATTCAGGGTCTTGGTTTTGAGAGATTCATCATCCGAATCGCAATAGGTCTCCATCACCTGCACCTGATAGCCCTGATCCTTATGACCGCTGTACCCAGCATCGGGATCGGAAGGATTCTACAGCGAATCGGAGAGAACCTCCTTGGGGGGTTTTACTTCCACTTCCGCAGGCTGATCGTCTTTCTCTTCGGTTACGCAACATTGATCCTTCAGAACACGAAGCAGGGTGTTGTAACTGCAAGTCGCATCGCACTGCCAGTCGATTTGCTTCCCGATGGCCCGCGCCCCAGCGGACAACTCTACTTCGACGGCTTTGTGTGCACGCGGCCCATGGGCTTTTACAAACAGCCGCTTCGGATTTGCTCTGCAAATGGATTCAAAGACTTGGCGCGTCACGTCAGGCCTGTTAAACAGCAACATCAGGACGGGTGTATCCAGGGCTTGGCTGGCGGCCAGCGGTACGCCGGGAATACCCGGAGACTTGTTGTTTCCTTCATTTACCATGCGTCTATTACTGGCGTCTGCAAAAATCTATTCTCAGTCCCGTCAGCCTGCGCAGCAGGTGTAGAAGCAGGAGCATGCGGCCACACCGCATTTTGCAAAGATACATCTTCTCCATTGTAAACCACTTCTTAAACTGCGCGCCGTCCCACCGGCCACCCCTTTTCATGACCGAACAGAAGTCCCTGAGACACCATCTTAGCGTAAGATTAAGATACTTGTCGCGATCGTCGGATAAGGCCGCCGACTGAAAAACATCCATGCTGTGCTTCATCAGATCAGACTGGCAGTCAACATAGTCCTCCAGCATGCCTACTGAGTTAGACAGGGAATCCTGGTGCGTTCTGAAGAAAATAAGAGGCTCCGGGACAAAGCCAACCCACTCCAGCAGGCCGGCCCTGATGGCCATGAGAACGTCAGAGTAAATACTCGATCCCTTTCCCATCTTCCGCATGCCGCCCTCGGAAAGCATGTACTCTCTCTCAAACATCCCGTAACAGCCCGACAGGCGGATATTCCTTGCAAGGTACTCAAGAAGAAAACTTCTCCCGTTGTACGTCTTTACCGGGCCGTTATATCTTTCGATACGTTCTTCAAAGCTATGACCATAGGCGTACTGGCAGAAAAAGGCACGCGCGTTTTTCTCTTTCGTGAGGACCCTGCGCATCGTTTCCAGGTAGGCTGGAGAATACATGTCGTCATCTGCAAGCCATGTAAAGAACCTGCCGCGGCTCCGCCGCAACAGGGTGTTCATGTTGTCAACCTCGCCGAGGTTCTTCTCGTGGTTGACAAATGTGATCCGCGAATCCGTGATCCCGACTGATGCGGCGGTCACCGGGACAGCAACGTAGTCATTACCAACAATCACCTCGAAGTCGCCAAACGACTGCGCGAGCAGGGACTGGATGCATTCCTTCAACATTCCAGGCCTGTTGTAGGTCGTTACCCCTATTGAGAAGAATGGAACTCCACCGTCCACTTGCGGTCAATCCGGCCTTGCTGCAGTGTGACTCTCTGTAAACTGCTTGGCCCGCGCCATCATGTTCAGCCGCCCAGCTGGGCGACCAGAGCGGGGCTGGTATTTCGTAACAGCGCAATCGTATCGGCAATACCGCGCTCTAGGCTACCTGAGAACAAAAACCCTGCTTCCCGGAAACGCACGTTCGACACATGATATGATAGCTGGTTCATGATCTTGGTGTCCACCAGGGTGATTGACAAATCCGGGACATGTCGGGCGATCTCGCCGGTAATACGGCTCACGGTCTCATTGTCTGTAACAACGTTATATACGCGGGAGTCAAACAGGTTCTTCCTTATGACGAACATCACGGCTTCCACCGCGTCCTGCAGGTCAAGATACGGCCTGTATTGATCCATTGCGGTTCTCCATACCGTGATCGGAAGCCCAATGGCCGCCTGCCAGCAGAACTTGTTGACCGCAGTATGAAATCTCATTCCAATCGAAATACCGTAAATAGTGCCGAACCTGAAAACAACTGAACGCAGGCCGTCTTTTGCCAACGCCAGCACATACTGCTCAGCCCGCAGCTTTGACTCGGCATAGGGGCTCTGCGGCTTGAGCCCCTCAAGGGAACAATTCTCGTCAACCGTCTTCTCCTGGCTGCCATAAACGCTGGTGGTGGATACCAGGATCATTGGTACACCTTTTTCGCGGCAGACGTCCGCCACAAGCCTGGTCCCTTCAAAATTGACCTTGTGAACGTTGGCCTTGATGTCAAAGCTGCTCTCCGCATCCGTCACCGCGGCAAGGTGTACAACCGCAGCAGCACCCTCAAACAGCGTCTTGAGATCAGCGGTCAAAACATCACCCTCGACAAACCGGTACCGGGCATTCCCCGGAAGGTTGAAGAGGGAGCAGTATCGCTGGGTAGATAAGTTATCCAGCATCACCAGCTCGCAGTCTGGGAACGACAGGCCGCATCGCCGGATCAAGAGTGAGCCAATGTGCCCAAGGGCGCCAGTTACTACTATTTTCATTGCTTACCTCAAGTAATGTTTTAAACGTTTGCTGTAGAACTTCTTTGTTTCCTTAAGCCCCGTCGCAATGTCGAAACACGGGTTCCACTTAATGATCGACTTGATCTGCTTATTGCTGATGATCGCATCGCCGACATCCACAACGTGCCTGTCCTTCGGCCATTCAACATTCGTGACGCTTCCGCCTATGTGCCTGGCCGTCAGCTTCGCGATATCGGCGACGCTGTAGTGCTGGTCTCCAACGGCAAAGAGCGTCCGGCCGTTTGTCGCCTCCGCCTGCGACGCCAGGATAAGGGCAGCGACGGCATCGTCGATATACATCACGTTCCTCTTCTGCGCCCCGCTGCCGAAAACCGTTATCGTCTTCCCCTGCAGGGCAAGCCCTATGAAATAATTGTTGAACGTGAATTCCGGGCTGTGAATCGCCGCACGCGGCCCGTAGACATTGCCAAGTCTTATGACTGCGGCCCTCATGTGGTAGGCGTTTGCATATATCAACACGTACTTCTCGGCAACGCTCTTGTTCGCGGAATAAATATCTGTTGGAAACTCCGGATGCCACTCGTCTACAAGGCTGCTCTGCATTCTTCCTATCTGCGTCGTGGTTCCGACCTGGATAAACTTGGCCCCGGGCTCAAAACGCCTGACCGCCTCAAGCAGGTTGATCACGCCGCGGCCGTTCACATCCAGGTCTATCCACGGCTCCCGCATCGAGAACGGGTGCGAAGTTGATGCGGCACAGTTGAACACAACATCCTTTCCAACAACCCGCTCCGAGACCTGGTCAAAATCCAGTATGTTATGGAACTGAACATCAACATCATCGCGAAAGCTGTCAATATTGTGGATATTCCCGCCGGCGCGAGGGTCAAGGCAATCAAGAATCGTCACTGAAGCTCCCAGCTCTGCGCACCTGCAGGCGAGGTTGCTTCCGATAAACCCAAGGCCGCCGGTAACCAGGACATTTTTTCCTCTCAGCGAAGGCAGTCTGCAATTACATTTCATGGTATTCTCCTTGTTTAAAGACATGGCCTGCAGCAGGACTGCCGGTAGGCGTCAATGGACTAAAGTTTCCGGGCCCTGACCTGGATCATCCTGTCGCGATCACCCTTCCAGTTGAAGAAGGAGATCTCCTCCTCCGCGAACCGCAACCTCTTCAGGATTGCCTTTATCTTCCCTACAGTGTAACAGTTCTTGTGAAACTGGCCCGGGCTGTTCTGCGGCCCGAATATGCTGGCCGTCAGGTAGCCCCACCGCTGGCCGAACGAATACGAGTACTGCCCGAACCAGTGCTGGCTTTTAATTGCCTCCTGGTCATTCCTGTAAAAGTCTTTCCACTCATCCTTGGCAGCCAGCCAGAGTCGGACTGTCTCTTCGAAATCAGGCACGGAGATATTCAGGAGCCCACCGGTTTTCAGCACCCTTCCGGCTTCAAGAAAGAACTTCTTCTCCTCGGCAAAGGACAGATGTTCAAGCAGCGAATCGGCTTTCACCTCGGCAGCGCTTCCGTCCGGAAACGGGAGGTTGAAAATATCATGTTGGTATACCTTGATGGAATCATCGAAGACCGACTGTGGATACCTGGCCTTCAATTGCTCCAGAGTGTCTGCATCAACATTTACGTAACCCGGCAGAGGCCTTCCGCCACATCCCAGGTTCAGCTTGATTTCCTGGTAACTGATTTCTCCCTGTTCCATTCTGCAATCCCCCTGTCCTATTGCCGGCGAAACATTCGCGGACCGCTTGCGCAATAATCATTGCCCGGGCATATAGGATTGAATTGTAATATCTATACCATGCTTCAAGTCCACGAGCGGCGACCAGCCTGTTGCCGCGCAGTATGCCGACGTGTCGGCAACAAAATCACGGCAGTCAAGCGGCTCAAGCGGCACGGTTTCATCCACGCGGACCTGTACGGGCCGCCCGGTCCTGCACTTTGTCCTGTCCGCAACGAGGCGCCACACTTCTCCGATTGTCATGCTCTGCCCGCCCCCGACCAAGAAGAAACGTCCGTCAAGAAGCGCATCATCCAGGCAGGCGGTTCGCAGGAATGCATCGGCAACATCCGCGCTGAAGACGAAATCACGTAAACAGCCCTGATTTGAATAGAGCAGGAGCTCCTCCCCTGCCAATGCTTTCTTTATCATCCTGTTAAGCACAACCCGCGACATGGACTCAACACGGCCCGCCGGACCATAAACATTTGCCAGTCTCAACGTCACGGAGCGGATGTCGTACCGCTTTGAATATATCCTCAGGTAATTCTCGGCTGCCAGCTTGTGAACGGACCACGGTGAAGGCGGATCATCATGGCATTTCTCGTTTACCGGGCAGCTGTCAACGAGGCCGAACAGATTTGCGGAGCTGGAAAATATGACTCGCGGCCTGCAGCCGCTCTTCTGTGCCGCCTCGAGAAGATTGAAGACGGACAAGGCGTTAACCCTGAAATCTTTTTCCACGTCATAGTTGAGCCTGTCGTACTCAATTGCGGCGAAATGAAACAGGTAGTCAATGCCCGGAAGAACAGCCTCCCAGGTCTGTTTCTCCATAATATCGTCAACTACCAGCTTTATCTTTGCAACACAACCTTCAGGTATCCAGGCCGAATCAGCCGACTGGTCAAGCACGACCAAGTTGCAGCGGGCGTTTGACAAAGCCTGTACCACGGCCGACCCTACAAAACCCTGGCCGCCGGTCACGAGGACCGTCTTACCTTCATACAGATCAAGAACCGGTGAAGACATCTGAACCAGCCCTTTCACACCCTGCCCGCGTCGCCAATCCCGGCATCATTCATCCAGTCAAAACCGGATGTGGGATCGTCGAAAGGAATTCGCAGCTCGTCATTTGGATCGTAAACACGCGAAGTTACATAAAACAGGTTTACCTGACCTTTCACGACCTTGCAGCCATGCGCAACGCCGGGCGGGATCATTATCGCACATTCCGGCTGGCCGTCGCCCATCAGAAAATCCATCGTCCTGCCTTTTGTCGGCGACTTCTCACGCAAGTCCCACATTCCGACCCTCAGCACGCCGCTGCAGATATACCACCAGTCCGTCTGTATCCTGTGCGAGTGCCACGCCTTGATAACCCCGTTGACCATGAAAGAGTGGCTCCACTGGCCGAAGCCTTCCTCGAAGAAATCATCCGTGACACGGATTATCTCCCGGAAAAAGCCTCTCTCATCGTAATTGGTCTTCAAGGACTTGAGGGCCACACCTTCAATCGTAATTCCAGTCATTGCCGGCTCCTATGCCTTTGGAAAACTGCGGATTGCTTCGATGACCTCGGTGATCTCAACTGACTTGAGCTCGGGATACATCGGGAGGGAAAGCACTTCAGATGCCGCCCGTTCAGTCTCGTGCAGTGTACCGGCCAACCTCATGGTCCGCCTGTATGCCGGCTGAAGATGAACAGGCACCGGGTAATGAACCAGGGCCCCTATGCCCAGCTTTGCAAGATACGCCTGCAAGGCGTCCCTGAGATTATGCCTGATCACGTAAAGGTGATAGACATGCCTGCAGCCGGAACGCTCGCCCGGAAGCACAAACGCGCTATCGTCAAGTCCGGCAGAGTACTTGTCGGCCAGTTTTCGTCTTTCATCGTTGTCGCTATCCAGGTTTCTGAGCTTCACTCTCAACACCGCTGCCTGAAGCTCATCAAGCCGCGAGTTCCATCCCGGAATATGGCTCACATACCGCTCGGCCCAGCCGTATTCCCTGAGAAGCCGACAACGCTTGGCCAGGTCGTCATCGTTCGTGACAACCATGCCACCATCGCCTATAGCCCCTAGGTTCTTGGTTGGATAGAAGCTGAAACAGGCAACATCGCCCATGCTCCCCACACGCCTGCCCCGGCACATCGCCCCATGCGCCTGCGCGCAATCTTCGACAACCTTTAGCCCCTTTGATCTTGCTACTGTCAGGACACTATCCATGTCCGCCGCCTGCCCGTAAAGGTGAACAACGATAACGGCCCTGGTTTTCGCTGTGATCGCCCGTTCAAGCGCTGCAGGATCCATGGTGTAATAAGCCGGCTCAATGTCCACGAGTACCGGAGTTGCCCCGGCCAGGTCAATGGCAGACACAGTGGCAACAGCCGTGTGAGAGACCGTTATGACCTCATCGCCCGGCCCGACACCACAGGCCTTGAGGCCAAGATGCAGGGCCTCGGTGCCGCTTCCAACACCGATTCCATGGGAAACGCCAATGTACGAGGCAAACTCCTGCTCAAAAGCGGCCACTTCTTCGCCAAGTATGTAACGGCCCTTGTCGAGTACCCGGCTGATGGCTCCATCTATGGCAGCTTTATGAGCCTCGTACTGGGCTTTCGGGTTACTGCAAAGGATCATGACAACACCTTGACTTTCGGCACGTAAACTATCCACTTGCCGCCCGCGGCTTTATAAGCCTGCTCCTTGGCCATTATCTCCTCGGAATGATTCCATCCGAACAGCAGGGCATAATCAGGATAATTCGCCTTGAAATCCTCGTACGGCCGCACCGGTATGTGCGCCCCGGGACTGTGCTTGCCCTGCTTTATGGGAGTCGTGTCGCTTATATACTCCACGAGCTCAGGGGTAATTCCGCAGTAGTTTGTCACCGTCGTACTTTTGGATGTAGCTGCATACCCGGCAATCCTTTTCCCCTGTCCCCTGAGCTTTCGAAGAAGTGACATCAGATCGTCCCGTGACTTCTCGATATTCACCCTGAGCCTCGCGAACGTGTCCGGCTTGCCGAGCCCGAGACGCTCTTCCAGCGCTCGCTGGGCAACGACTGCATCGCTTTTCACGCGGGCGCCCTTGTGCCCGATCAGGTAACGCATGGACCCGCCGTGAGTCTTCTGCGGCTGCACATCAAAGACTTCCAGCCCGTGCTGGCCGAACAGGTAACTGACAGAGACAACCGAGAAGTAGAAGGCGTGTTCGTCGTAAATCTGGTCATAAGACGTCTTCTCGACAATATCACCCAGGTACGGGTCCTCGAACATCAACACCCCATTGGGCTTGAGCAGTATCCTTATGCCTTCCGCTATCGAATGCAGGTACGGAATATGGCACATGACGTTGGCCGCAAGGAAAGCATCCGCGCGGCCATGCGTCGCCACTATTTCCTCCGCCACAGCCTCGTCGAAGAACTTGCAGATGGTATTGATTCCCTTCTGGCGCGCAACCTCGGCGACATTCGCCGATGGCTCGATGCCAAGATGGCGAACACCATTCCCCGCAAAATTCTGGAGCATGATCCCGTCATTGCTGCCAATCTCGACAACAAACGGGTTCTTGTCGCCAAGGAACTTTGCCCTCACCTGGTCTGCAAATTCCCTGAAATGCATCTCCATCCGCTTCGAGGTTGAAGAGAAAAACGCGTAGTTGTCATGGAACATCTTCTCGCGATCCGGCTGTTCCAGCAACTGGACCATCTTGCAGTTCGAGCAGAACCCGACCCGCAGCTCAAAGAAGTATTCGTCGCCGAACTGGGCGGGGGCCAGGAAGCCGTTAGCGATCGGCATCTTTCCAAATGATATGAATTGTTCCACCGGATTACCGCAAATTAGGCATTTCTGTTTTTCCATGATCTTCCCCGGGGTCTTTGTATCTAAACACACTTACATATCGAAGGCAACAGCCCGATTTTCCTATGAAGCTGTGCGGTTAAAGCCCGCAGTTTCTGAGCGGAATCCCCGTCTTGTCCGCCGTAGCCTTGGCGAAGGCGGAAGCCCCAACTATCCAAGAGGTCGGGGCGAAGGAGGACGAACTCATTCCTTTACGATCAAGCCCTGTCTGGTCGGGCACGAAAAGATCGGGACATCCCGCTCCCTTGAGAACTTGTCGTATTCGTTCTTGATATGGGTAAACCCCGGATAGGCATAGTAGTTCAGTATTACGATGCCGCCCTTGACAATATAATCCCAGAGATATCGAAGCGCAGGAGCCTCGGCTTCAAGCATGCCGCAGTCAATATGGACCAGTGAAAGTGACGAAAGATGCACCGACTTTAGCGATTCAGGAATCAAACCCTTCACGAGCTTGACTGAAGGAAAGGAACTGAACGTGCCAGCTACGTCGTCGTAGTAATCCTTTTTCTTGTAATCGTGCCCAACCTCGGCATGGGCAGGAAGCCCGGTGAAAGTATCGCAGAGGAAGAAAGACTTACCCAGTCTGCCGAAGTCGGTGTAATCAATGATGGCGCTGGCGCTGGCCCCAAGGTAGGTGCCGCATTCAATGAAATCGCCCGGCAGGGATTTCACTGTCGCTGCAGCCCACAGCATCAGGTGGATTCTCCACCTGATGTGCCAGTCCTGGGTCGAGCCGGTGCTGAAGCCCTTGTCATATGCCGCCCTGAACTTTTCGTCGCGTATGAAATCGCAGTTATGATTAGTGAACAGGCCATCTTCGTTATAGGTCGGGACGTATCCCGGCACACCCCAGCGCTTCAGGATTTGCCTTCTGCAGCCAAGCCTGTCTATCGCACCGCTTATGGCAGACACAATTGCATCATTCATGTTTTGCTCCGCAAGAATATCTTTGCCCGATTATCCGGCACGGGCAAGGGCTAGTAGATGAAATCCGAATCATCATCAGCCATCCGCGCCGCCCACCAGCATGTCTTGCACACCTTGTGAAAAGGAAATTTGCTCACGTAGTCACGCCTGAAACGGACCATGTTCGCGAAGGACTTGAAATGTTCGGCCATGCGCGTGGAAATGGGGGAGAAGTAGGCATAGTTCTCGTGAAACATCATTTCACGGCACGGCTGTTCCAGAAGCTGAACCATTCCACAATTTTCGCAGAAGGCCACTTGCAGATCAAAAAAGTATTCGTTGGGAAACTCATCAGCTCTGAGAAAACCGTTGGCAATCGGCATCTTGCCAAATGATACAAACGGTTTGATTGATGAACGGCAAATCAAACATTCACTCATGTTGGCTCACTTTCTCCTCTCATGAACATCAATAAAATCAACGCTCGTGTACTCCTTCCTGTCCTGTTTATCGAGAAGATCGAGCTCTTCATCGAACAGAATACGGAACACCAATGAAAGGTATCGCCTTGTCATGCCGCTATCTCCAGAAATTTCCGACGAAAATTATATTCCCCTGACTTCATAAATCGTTCAAGCGAAGAGAGAATCTGGCGATGTCTCTGTTCATTAAAATTGTCTATGAATTCTTTATAACTCACAGGCCCGAACTGATTTGAATATCCACCAATCTTGCTTATGAAACCTTCATAGTCCGGGAACAACCAGTTTTCCGTGTTGTTGATAAAGGCCATGAAATAGTATTCGTACACTTCCTCAATGTCAATATCAAGCTTCTGATCTGGCAGGTTCAATAGAATGATTCTGTATTCATCAATGGTCCGCGGATGGATGTTGAAGTGATAGCGGATGCGGGGGTTGCACAGCGACGCATTAATCACAGGAATACCGAGCGCTGCATACTCAAAACCGATAGTGCCGTATACTGTCAACCCGAAGTTAATTCCCTCCTCCTTTAACTGCAGGTGAGACGTCTCGGACGGTATCAAATTGAATTTCGGATATTTTTGGATGAATTCCTCGATAATCGGAATATTTCCGGGCAAAAAATCCGGGTGCGTTTTGATATACCAATCATAATCGGTTAGCGTAGATATTTTTCCGAGGAAATGGAGCCATTCATAAAAATCAGGAAAGAGGTTAACCCCGTAAGGATGAGGGCTATCGAAGAAGCAGTGGGTGGCAACCAAGATCTTGATCCGGGGGCTTTCCTTGAGAATCCGGGCGTTCCTAATCCGGCTATAGGCAGATTTCTTGGAATAGTGCATATCCACCCCGACTTCTCCGGAAAACCGCTTCTGCAGTCTTTCTCTGGCTGACTGCAATCCCTTTAGTCTTTCCTCTTCCGGCAATTCCCGGAACTGCTCCGGATAGTAAAAAAATTCATTATAGGCCCAGAGATCCTTTTCCGTCATACAATGAAGGTGTGTCGCATTGATCTGATAAACGGGTATCCCTTTTTGAATGGCCAACCTCGTTAAGACCCCGGACTGAACGTAAACAGTATGGCTGACGATGACGGACCGGACACTATGCATGTTGAGATAGTCCCGCCAGAATACATAAGAGCCCAAGGCAGATCTCAGAGAGTCTTGGAAGCGCGGATCTTCCAAGGAAATAGTCGGCACCCTGTAACTCATGCAATGGGAATCATAAAGAAGATCACCAATCCATACTCCCTCTACGCGTAAATCCTCAATGTCTTTTTTGGTTTGTAAACTGGGTACGATTTTACAGAGTAGTTTCTCCGCATCCTGCAATTGTGCTGGAGAAAGATGATAATAATAAACATAATTTCTGACATTGAAGGACCTGTATATGCTGTTGATCTTCCGGTTCGAAATCCGGGTTATCAGATTCCTGCGGCCGGACCGATAAGCCACGATTTTTGATTGATGCACCTTCGCAAGCAAGTTTGCCAAATAGCTGTATGAGATAATGCTGCTTGACATGCTGTTGGATTCCAAAAGAATCTCACCGCTATCCTGTTTCGGCAGGAAACTTCCCCAGACCTTCTTATTGTGTTTTATAAAAGCCCTCTCCTTTTCATCCAACCGGTCCCCAACGAGGACATTTTCAGAAAAATTGAAGATTTTTTTATATATCGACAAAGGCCATCATTCCATTCATATCTTGTTGCCAAATAACGCTGTATGGATGAGGTCCACTTCGGAACCATCGACCATGCATTGGCGAATACGGCGGCCATCTGCAATCATTCCTGTTTGCTCCATGATTCGTATCATGCCTTTATTGACAGCCAGAGTCCCGGCCGTCACCTTGCGTATCCCGATGTCATGCAACAAGTAATTGCAGACGGCCATCCAGGCTTCCCTGCCATAACCTTTCCTCCACGCAGTGCGATCGCCAATCAAAATGCCGACATCTGCCACGGAGTTCATCTTATCGATATAGGCATTCATATTGCCGATATGACCGATGTGTGGATCAATTGCATCAATAGCCCAGAAATAATGGGGCGTATCCACAAATGACTTCAAGTATTGCCTGCACGATTCCAGTGTGTGGCTTCTATGACGTTGTTCGCTATAGCGAACGACCAACGGATCGTTGAGCCATCCGACATAACGGTGCGACAGATATGCTTCAGAAAACGTAATAAGCTTGAGGCGGTGTGTTTCCAAAAGAGGTGAATAGGCCATAAAACTTATTTCACCATAGAATTAGTTTGAGTTGACATCCCCACGATGATGTTATTGCTGATGAAAAGAGTTTCACTCTCACGTAATGTAAGATATTCCCATCAGTATAAAAACGGAATACGTTCGAGTTAGTTAAATTAAATGTTAACCAAGTAGTGATTAAAAAGGGATCGTTTACTCATAATAAAGTGTTACCGAACGCTGATTTCCCAAGGAGTGACATCGGTTGTTCAAACCTCTCTCCTACTCAAGATTCACCAGCCTTGTGAACTACTCAACCCAAGACGTTCAACTTAAATGCGAAATAAGGAAATATTTTAACAGGTTATGGTTTTCGGATGGATACTAATTTGTTTTTCTATGGGGGTACAGTTTTTTCTCATATGCGCGCAAATCACCGAGATTTTCGTAAACCTTCTCAAATCCCCGCACGACATCGTCCAGATCCTTCCTGCTCATACATGGCCGCATGAATTCATGAGTGACCAATTCATCAAAGTGCATCCGCTCAGCGACTGGGCAAAGGCCCATCCCATAGCTCACCTTCCCATCGTACCTCTGACAGTTGAAGGAGCATGCAGTTGCTCTCAGCTGGTAGAAGGGCTGGAGATACAGCGGCTTGACATACCCATATCCGATCAGAGGAACATTCTCGCGCAGCTTCGCGGATGGCAGCTCAGCCTTGACAGCATTGACAAAAGTATTCCTGTGAACACCGACAACCTCACTGTTGAACTTTATGGGATGGCCGTAGTACACGTGACGGCAGCCTGACTCAACTAAGGCAAGTTCCAGCCCCGGTAAGGTACCTATTCTCCGGCTCAGGTACTCGACATTAAAAATCCTTTTGTCAACTAGGCCAGTAAGCTTTTTCAACTGCTGGATCCCGATCGCGGCACTGAGCTCCGTCATCCGGTAATTGAACCCGAGCAGATGGGCAAGATCCTCCCTGCCCTTGTCACCAACCACTGCCTCAGCGTGGTTCCGGATGAGGGCAATCCGCTCGGCAAGCTCGGGATCATTGGACGTCACTACGCCACCTTCACCCGTGTGGATATGCTTATGGTAGTTAAGGCTGAATACACCGATATCGCCGATGCTACCCACATTCTGGCCCTTGTAGGTGCAGGATGGCGCTTGGGCGCAGTCCTCGATCACTTTCAGCCTGTGCTTCCGCGCGAGTTTCATGATCCCGTTCATGTCGGCAGGGCCACCGAAGATATGAACAACGATGATTGCCTTCGTGCGTTTCGTGATTCTGGCCTGTACGCTCTTCGGATCGATACAGAAAGTGTTCTTATCGATGTCTGCAAAAACGGGTACAGCGCCATAGATAACCGGCGCAATGGCCGAAGCGCTCATGGTGTATGGGGAGACAATGACTTCGTCACCCGGCCCGATGCCGCAGGCACCCATCGCCAAATAGAGCCCGGAGGTGGCTGAGTTGACCGCCAAGGCGTGCTTCACCTTGAAAAACGCAGCCCAGTCGCTTTCGAACTGCCGCACTTCGGGCCCACCCATGAAATCAGGATGCCAAGCCCCAATGTACTGCGACAGGTTGCCAGTCTTCATCACCCGGGCAACGGCCTTTGCCTCCTCGCGCCCTATCGGATTGTAGGCAGGGAACAGCCGTGTACGTAACGGTTTACCGCCCATAATTGCCAGTTTTGACATGTATCTGCTTCCTCCATACTGCAGTGTGTTCAATCCACGCAAACGTGGTCAAACTACTTCCTCATGAATGTCTCAAAAAGCTTCTCCGCTAGGGCCCAGTCTTCCAGATTATCCAGATCCTGGCAGAGATGTCGATCGATCATGTACGGTAAAGTGTCAGGCTGAAGCATTCGGCCTGTTTCAATAAACTTCCCGGTATTGCACCAGTAAAACTGGCCAACATCGTGACACGCCTCCGGCAAATCCTGCGACCGCGTCATCGAATATTCGGGATAGACGAACTCGATGTTGCCGGCAGGAGTCTTCTTGAACGCCCTGAAAATTGGAAAAGGAAAGGTCGCAACCGGAATCACGGATGAGATCCGGCGTTCCCTCATCAAGCGACAGCTCTCCCTGAGGTTCTCTGCCGTAATAAACGGATTCGCATACATGCAGCAGAAAAATTCCGGGACCGTCCCGTTGTTCCTGAGCCAATCAATAGCGTGCATCAGAACTGGATTCGTAGGAGTGTGGTCATCAGAAAGCTCTGCGGGCCGCATGAACGGCACCTCCGCACCGGCATCAACCGAAATCCGCGCAATCTCCTTCGAATCAGTCGAGACTATGATGCGATCAAAGATCCCGGATTCTTTTGCCGCACGCACCGGATACGAAATCAACGGACGCCCCAGGAATTCCCTGATGTTCTTGCCGGGTATTCTCTTGCTTCCTCCTCTCGCTGGCATAATGGCAACTATCACTGAAGACCTTCTATCTCAGGGAAACATTCCTGATACAACTCAGCACTGCTTCAGGCGCTTTCTCGTGTCGCGCCATCTCCATAACCGCCTGTGAACGCTCGAAAGAAGTGCGGCAATCACCCGCAAGGAGCCCGTCGAACAATTCCTTCAACTTTTCCATGTCACTGACAATGCGTAGACCAGGTCTCCTTAACATCGCTGCAGCAGATGACGGTTCGACACCAGGTTGAATGCTCAACACCTGTTTACCAAGAAGCCACGCCTCATAGAGCAGTATCGAAGACATTCCAACAACTCCGTCCGAAAACCGCACCGCCTCCCTGCCAGTGGATTCCCGCAGGACTATCGCCTTCAGCCTCCCCCGCCATCCCTCCAGCCTTGCACGGATGTTATCCGGATTCTCGCGCGGATGTGGAGCAACCACCAGCTGGACATCCTCTGACTGATCCTGTATGGCTGCACACACAGACTCAAGTATGTTTAACTCGTCAAACCGTCCATCCATGGCAATCTTGTGTCCCGCCGCACGATCTGCCTTTACAGGTTCAGACACAAAACAAAACGTCCGTCGTAACGGATCCAGGTTCTGAGTATTAAGATAGTGTTTGCGGGCATCCGCGTCTGCATGGCATTCCTTACTCAGGGAAGACAGCGCAGGTTGACCCGTTACCCTGAGCACCGATTCAGGAATGCCATCTGCAATCGCCTCTCTGAATGCCTCATCATCCATGACCGCATAGATTTCAGGAACCAGCATTGCCTGCCCATCCTTGCACATGCGCTGGGCATACGCTGACCAGCTGTCAAGTAGATGCACCACAGGAACCCCGAATTCCTTCGACATACGAGCAATGCGGAGTGGAAGCAAATCAGCCACGCTTGAAGCAAACAGTGTTACCCCGAAACGCTGCCCGGTATATGCTTCCGCCACGGCATCGAGAGATCCACCTGCCACGGCAATCCGCGACCAGTGCGGCGGCGTCATCTGCCCGAGGAATTTGTGGTCCACAATGACAAAGCCGACATGCTGCGCCTCAAGGTAGTCAAGTACCGCCAGCATTGCCCGCGCACCACCCGGATCTCCTGAAACTGCGAGAATTTTCTTCACAACAATGACATTACCTCCTCTATCAAGGCCTGGGATTGCCTCGCAGTGTCCAGATTGCTCAGGGGCTCACGATCGTTTTCATACGCATCAACGAGGTCCCTTAGGGCCTCAGGGAAATGCCGTTCCGGTGGTGAACCCGGAAAGGGATCAGCATCGGACTGCTTGAACTGGTGAAAGCCGGGAAAATGATCCTGTTCACTCTTGATTTCCGTGATTCCGGTCTGCCCCCCATGCAGCAGCGAGAAGCGGCCGGAACCGAATGTCACGGTTATGTCGATTGCATGGAATTCCAGTGACAAGCCGGTTACGATGACCTGGACTCCCCCCTGCAGCATGAAAGCGAAGGATGGATTGCTGCTGTCTCCAACCAGAACCTTCACCGAACCTCCCTCGGCACGGGCCCCTGCGACTAACAACGCCGCATCTAGAATATGACTACCGTTCTGCACCAATCCTCTGGAATATGTCAGGTTGATCGCCAATGGACGCCCATATCTCCGTCCGGCATATATCTCTCGCAGATACCTGTAGTTGTCGCTGTAACGACGCGGATAATTGACCAGAATCTTTGACCTGCCGTTCGTCTTCTGCAACTTCAACAAACTGTCGATCTCCGCAACGCTGGTAGCCGGAGGCTTCTCAAGCCAGATCATGGGGACCCCGTAGCCGACAAGCTCAGCAGTATATTCGGCATGCGTCTCCACCGGACTGCAGACACTCACAACCTCGGCCTGCGTGAGAGCGAGCATTTCGTCAAGCGTCTTGAACGCCGGCACGCCCAGATGCGATTCAAACGCTCGCCTCTCTTCTGCATCCGGCGACATGCCGCCCACTAGTTGTGTCCTACCACTGGCGGCAAAAGCGCCGGCATGGGTCAGCGCCCCATAGACACCGGATGGTTTTCGTTCCTCCAGTTTCCACGCGATTTTGCCGAGCCCGACCACTGCAGCGCGATAGGTTTTCATGGTTACATCACCGCTCGAGGCAGGTTAGCCGCGCTTCCATTATATTGTTTTCTCCAGGAGGAACCATGTAGCATCCCCAACAGGGAACACGGGATCACGATGGTAGGAAAAACCATAGTCAATCAGCCTCAGATCACTGTATTTGTCCAGCATATCGCCAGCGAAATCCCTCTTGAACAGCCTATCTTTGTGACCGCGGTATTCAATCGCCACAGGTGTGGGATTGTAGTATTCACAGATGAACACATAACGCCCGCTGCTTTCATAGAGGTTCTTGTAAAGCCTTGGAAGAGCATCAGGATTGATGTGGATCAGTAACCCGCTCGTAATAACAATATCCCATTTTCGGGCAGGTTTGAATTCAAGAGCCGACATATTGTAGACCTTCTCCAGCCCCATCGTCCTCAGGTGCGCCGCCGCCTTCTCGTTAATCTCGATCACGGACATCTTCACCTTGGGAATTAGTTGCTTGATGACTCGGACATTAGCCCCTATGTTGGCTCCGAATTCGAGAACCGATTTGACACCGACTGTTCTTGCCAGCATCTTTGAGTAGAGGGCTATCCGGCCGGCAATCCTCAGCTCGTCGTCGCTATAGTTCCGTCCGATGTATTCGTTCCCAAACTCGCCAGCCCAGAAGGCCTCCTGATCCGTCGTATACTTCTTCATCACCCATGTTCCTTTCGAAAGCTTTGCATAACCACCCTAAATTTGTCGGAGGGAAAATCCCGTAAAAAAGAGGAAAAAGTTTGCCCGATGAATATGCATGATATTTTCAAGGGTCCATTGTCCGCAGAGATAACAATTCATTTTCATCTATTGAATAGATCTCTTGTTCTACAAGGGATTTTTCAAGCGTTCAACCACTTCACTTAAAGTGTTTTCTTCTTTTGTCAAGGACAAGCGGACATAGTCGCCTCCCGACAGTCCATAAGAGATACCGTTAACGCTTGCGATCCCGTATCTCTCCAGCATAATTTCCGCTTTTTTTTCTGGAGGAGTATCCAGGTGTGATACATCCAGCATGGCGTAAAATGTGCCCTCTGGAGGTATCAGGTCAAAGGATGTTTCTTTGACTTTCTTAAGAAAAAAATCTTTCCGCTTTTGATAAGTTAATCGCATATGTTCTACTATTTCCTGGCTCCCCTCAAGGGCTGCCAGTGCTGCATATTGGCTTGGCGCCGCCGCACAAGTCGCCGTATGTTCGTGGATCAATTTAACTTTACCAAGGATCTTTTCGGGCCCAAGGAGATAGCCAATTCGCCAACCTGTCATGGCATAGGCTTTCGAGAAGCCATTTACAATAATGAGCCGGTCACGCAGTCTTTTCAGTTCGGATAACGAAATGAATTCTGTAAAGACAATTCTGTCATAAATCTCATCCGCAATGACATATAAATCATGAATCTCGGCAATCCGGGCAATCTCCTCCAATTCGTTTTTTTTCAAGACATAGCCCGTGGGATTGATGGGATTGTTGATCAGGATGACTTTTGTCTTCGGTGTAATTGTATCTTCCAAACTCGAGACATTCGGGCTCAGTCCCTTCTGTGCTGCGATGAATCTGGGCTGGCCGTCATTGAGAAGAATCATATCGCGGTAACTCAGCCAGCAAGGCTCAAAAAGAACCGCTTCATCACCCGGGTTGATGAGGGCCTGCATGAGATACATTAATCCTTGCTTTGCTCCGGGGGTTACGAGAATCTCCGTTTGCGGATCATAGGAAGCACAATATCGTCTCTCGTGAAAAGCACTGATGGCTGTTCTCAGTTCCGGTATACCGGTTGAGGGGGTATACCCATTCTTTCCTGCTTTCACCGCTCTCCATGCAGCTTTCTTGATGTGTTCCGGCGTGTCGAAATCGGGTTGCCCCAGAGTCAGATCGATAATCCGGCTTCCCCCCTTATGATCGCAGACCTTTTGAGCCATACCTATCGAAGCCGAAGGTATGATCCTATCCAAACGTTTAGCAAATAGCCGTATTTTAGTCTCCTTCGCTTAGAAAAATTCTTTCCAACAGTTCCGCCTGAATCCTCTCCTTAAGTGTCTGATAGAGACCTTCTTCTTCTGGCGCAAGCAGACCACCCTGACCATCAGCAATACCAATTACACGGCTGGGTTTTTTGATGGAATCGACAATGATGCTTCCGCGAGCACCGATAACCCCGCCGGCCACTAGTGTGGCCCCATAGAGTTCAGAGGATCCCATGACATCGGTCATCTTTTTTGTTTCAACAACCAGACTGAGTTCTGCCGCAAATGAGGACCGGGTGTCGACGCGGTAAACAGACAACTTCCTCTCAAATATGGCCTCCCAAAAGGACATGGGAAAGGCATGGGAACGTACAACATAGATGGCGGTCTTATCCTGTAAGAACGACACATGTTCCTGTTTTAGCTCACTGGTGTATTCTGCCCCGTAAGATACAATCGTCCCGATTCGGGGAAGGATCTTTTTCCACTGATTAAGGCTGACCAGTCTCGATTTTCCAGTGCGGGCTGTTTTGCCACAAATATCCACCACCGTCATCGCGGATATCCCGCTTCTGTTCAACGACAATTTTAATATGTCTGCGTTTTCTTTGTCGGATAAGAGCAGGACCGTGCCGTTTGGCCTGTTTTGTGAAAGAATTGCCCATATACTGGAACGGAGCACCCGCTCTTCTGAGTACCAGGTAAAAAGGCTCTTGCATATCTTATTTTCCAGACCACTCTCCCGTAATGAAGCGGAACATTCATCGAGAAGGAGCCAATTTATTGAACCGTCTAAGGTTTTAATGAGATCTGCGGCAACATTCAAATCTGATGCTTCTACGTTGCCAATGACCAGGGAGGCACTCTGGCGGATAAAAGGAAAGGAAGTTCGGCCGTTACGAGAAATGGTGATGGTGAAAATAGATTCCTTACCGGTTTTTTTCGACTGGCTGGTTATCTCATTGGCTATGGATCGTGCATGCGCTATGGCATCCTTCGCCTCTTTGCTCGTGATCGCACTGACATCGACTGTCACGGCAGCAGCATGGAACGCTTTGCCTTTTAGATTCTCACTGATCCGCAGAGCTATCTTCTCTGCCAATTCGGGTGTTACATTGATCCTATTAACCTTACTCACCTCCATGATTAGAACACGGGGATCCAATTCATATTTCTGTGCGGCAGCATAGATGATTTGGGAGAAGCTCGAGTGGAACTGGGCGATACCTGAAACAAGGCTGATATCGTCCACCCCTTGATCCCGGCTCATGGCAGGTCGGATTAGTCTCTTCCCAATGTCCATGGTTTTGAATAGATCAATGCCGGTATGGTAACCGAGTTTTGCGAGCACCATAACCAATACTTCGGTCTGTGCATTTCCCGCACTTCTCCCCATACCTTGCAAAGATGAATCTACAACAGTGGCACCTGCCTTTATTGCCTCAAGGGTGTTGATGATGGCAAGCTGCAAATTGTTATGTCCATGGAAACCAACCTGTTTGTCTGTGGCATCACTTAGGCGGAGGACATATTCCCTCACGTCATCGGGTAACATCCCCCCGGCCGAGTCGACGATGGTGATAACGTCAGCCCCGAACTCATCTGCCAACTTTGCCCGGCGAATGAATTCATCAGCGGAAACGGCATATGATTTCATCAGATTGGACGAGACCATGAGGCCAAGGGCCTTGGCTTTCTCAATATAGGGTTTTGCCTGCTCGATTTCCGTTATATTCGTTCCGATACGAACAAAATTCATGCCGTAATCAGCTGCCATTTGAAGTTCCTCCATTTTCCCGATGCCGGGAATGAAGAACATTCCGAACTTCGCGTCACTGCCTCTCAGTGCCGCCCGGGCGGCTTGGAGATACTCTTCATCAGTAGCACAGGCCCTTCCCTTTCCGGCCCTTGATGATCCCAACCCGGTGCCATGCCCAACTTCTATCAGCCTGAAACCCGCCCGTTCCAGTCCCAAACTGATCATATAGGTATCTTCAATTGTAAATTGGTAGTCGATGATATAGCTGCCGTCACGAAGCGTGCAATCAAGAATGTTAACAGTCTTCTTTGTCATCATTAGAATTTCCTTTCAGACAGTGAATGCATTCCAAGATCAGTAGACGAATGAAACTTGGCCAAATGCCGCCCGGGCGACCCGTGTGCAGGACTCGCGATCCTCCCCAAGGACAATCAGGTGGCCCAGGCGATCCGCGCCACAGGTGAGCGCATTTGTCCTGTCTCCGGGTTTCACATAGATTTCAATTTCATGTATGCCCGGGAAGCGGCTCAGGGTGTCCAGTCCGCGGATCTCTTTAACAATACCTTCTTTCCCTGCAAAGAAAAGAATACATGCGCCCTTCAGTGGATAGCGTGGCTCAAGATCCGGATTCATTCCCAGCAGCAGACGGATCTGCGCATCCACCCCACTCACTCCTGTGACAAAAGGGATAAGGTCCGTAAAGACCTTGAAGCCGGGGCCCCTGGCCGCGAGCTCCACGACCTTAGGCCCGTCAGGGGTGACCATCAATTCCATGTGAATCGGACAATTGTCTATCTGCAGCGACCGGATGGCCCTTACCGCCACATCCCTTATCTTTTCCTGTAGATCATCAGGATAGGCCGAAGGGAAAATGACAGCTGTATCCAGCAGGTAAGGAGGATTTGTCCTGTCCTTGTCGGATAGGGTGAGAATATGAATCCGCCCTCGAGCAACAAACGCTTCGACAGAGACTTCTTTACCTGGCATGTACTGCTCCAGTATGACATGTCCAATGCTTGAAAACGCCCTGACCTCCGCATACACCGCCCTTACCTTTTCTTCCGAATCAACATAGTTGACTCCCCGGGACCCCGCATTGTCAACCGGCTTTATCACGGAAGGAAATCCTATGGTTTTCATAGCCTCAGGCAATTGGGATTCCTCATGGATAAGGAAGAATCTCGAACTCGGTACGCCATTCTCCGCGTAGCGCTGCCTCATCGCCCATTTGTTCGTTACCAAGTCAGCCTGTTCAAGAGTCAGACCCGGATACCCAAGAGCCTGATTCACCCTTGCAACCGTTGGCAGGCAGATATCGCTTGCCACACCGAGGACACCGTCAACCTTATACTTCTTCGCGGCATCGATGGCTGCCTCCGCATCTTTCACGTCCTTGACGATACTAACATCCGCTACCCTGAGGCCTGGAGCTTCCGGGTTGCCGTCCATCGCTACTACCCTGCAGCCGTATTTCCGGGCACAGACAATTCCGGCAGCCTGACTGGGGCCCGCACCTATAATCAACAGCGTCTTCTTTTTCATTGGTGAACCGATTATTCAGAACTTCACACCTGCAGGTAACCTTCAAGGAAGATCCGACACGATGACCACATTGTCCGCCGGGTAAGTTTTACCGTGGTTTCGGGCTATGGACAAAAGAATGTCCTCAGCATGTATCTTTGAGAAAATAAAGATAACGTCGCTGTCCCTGATATCGTTCGCGGCAGCCACCGGGAGCTTTACCCTGAACTGTGGTGAAAAGAACTTTTTTGCCGGATTCGAATCAATGATAACAATACTATCCGGCACCTCGCGACCGTCCAGGAATCGTGAAAGACACTCGTTGGCCGCCCAGAAGACAACCTTCTTTCCTTCCGCCTTGAATTCTTGCAGGCTCTCCCATGCCTGATCAAAAACCTTTCGAAGAGTCGCTGCCTTCTGCACGCCCCTGAGAAACAGATTCTTGTTCTCACTGTAGAAGCTTATCCGAGGTCCTTCGGAGATTGATGACTTCACAAACGCAGCGCTGAAACCAAAAGGGCGACTGCATTTCTCGGCCGATGCCTCCAGCAGCTCAAAACCGCAGCACCCTGCTATACGGGTCAATGTCTTTATCGAAAAATGATTCGTGTGTTCGTAAACAACCAGCCCACTCGGGTCGTTGGGGTACTTGCCGAGATCAGGCATCTCACACAGCATGATGCCATCAGGCTTCAAAAGGTCGTAGCAGTTACCGAGGAACTGTCTGACATGGGTGATGTGTTCCATCACAAAGTAATGTACCACCATGTCCGCCTTGCCTTTTGGCAATTCCACCGCTGAATGATAGTCAGAATTTACGTTCTGGTTTACATCCATCGTAATGACCTGTGAAAAAACATCCGACAATCTTTTCTGAAACTCGCCTATCTTGCTGCACCCGATTTCGACAATGAGGCCATTCCCACGGGTATGCTTGCGGATGAATTCAAGGCGTGTTCCGACATTAAAATCCAGTTTCAAGTTCTCCCAGAGTGGAAACGTGTCGGAATAGTACTGGGCGAGGCTCTCGGATGTGGGGGCCGGTGAGACAAAGACAAATCCGCAGTCACAGCAAATGACATTACGGACATCAAACTGATAGCGGTCGCTCCTGCCGCAGGCTGCGTACTTGAACTTCCATAGCTCCTCGGTATTGCTTGCTTCCAAACAGCAATCACAACTCCTATTTTGATATTCAAGGTTGATCATAGCGACGCAGCCTCCTGAGCCCCATACAGCCCAGAAATCAATCCTTTATTATGTATCCTGTCGGCTGTCTGGTGTATGGAAACGTCTGGATCTTTTCGCGAACGTATTTGTCGATAATCCTCGTCTCACAATTCACACCAAGTGAGTAGTGATCAAAGAGCATGATTCCTGACTTAACCATGCGATCGTAAAATCGAGGGATGGTATTCTCCAGCACTGCACGAACTCCGCAGTCCATATAAACATACTTGAACCGAATTCCTTTATATCTTGAAGAATCCAGAAGATATTCCAAGTCTTTCTCCAGGTCTACCTTATTAATAACAGCAATGTCTGAAAGCTCCTGCAGCTTCACCAGTTCGCATAAGAGCTCAAACGAGCCAAGGTAGTTTGAGGGCTTATCCCCAAGCTCCGGATTCATGCCTTGGAACCAGTCAAATGCATGAACCATCGAACTTGAATACGGCTCGAATATCCTTACAAGTTTCGCAATCAGAAGAAAACTTGCCCCCTTGTATGTCCCAACATCTGCATAATGACCAGACAACCCCTCAACTCTTTTAAAGGCTTCGTACAAGCTGAGGAACCTAGCAAGCCCGCTGTGTCCACAAAAACATGGAAACTGATGAATGAAGTCCACCTTGGAAATATCCAGTTCCTGCATTTTGTCAATGTTGGAATGAAATTTCTTATTGATCTCTCCAAACCTTTGATTGAAGAAAGTCAGATCGATGTCACTCACGTTAACCTCCTTTTCCAAGTCTAACTAATGCATCCAAACCACCTGCTTGCCATTTACCAACAACTACAATATATTAGTCCCACCAAGCACATGACACATAGTATCGGCGAACACAGCTTTGCATGCACCGAGTTTGGAAGTTCGACAAATAGTCTCAAGACTTGCGACTGCTTCACTGATTCTGGTCTCGGGAAAATCCGATCCAAAAAGCATTCTTGCTTCAAAAGTATTTACAAGGTACCTGATGTCCGTCTCCACCGAACTCCCCCGGTATTTCGTCAAAGTCCAGGAAAGATCCAGGAAAGCATTAGGGCAATCGCGGATGGCATTTGCCATTCGAAGAATGTCCGGGCCGCCTGCATGAGCGAGGATGAATGTAATGCCTGGATACCGACCGACTATCTCATGCAGCGTTTCCACCGGCGACTTTGCCAGCTTCCCGCCTTTGTAGTGAAGGAAAGTGCAAATCCATATCCTCGGCGGATTGGCCCAGCCGGCCACTTCATCGAGAAAATGCCCAACCTGCGGATCCAACAGATCAAACCGGCCCATCCGCGGGTGCAGTTTAACGCCGATGAAACCGCGATCCATCAGCTTCTTCTTCGCCCCATCAGCAATCCCGCCGGCAGAATACGCCATGGGATTGAAAGAACCGACCGGCAGCAATCTGCCCGGGTGGCGCCTGCAAACTTCAAGGACAAACTCGTTGGGGGATAAACCCGGAAGGCTTACGAGAACCGCTTTGTCCACACCGGCCTCATCAAGCTGAAATAGCAGATCCTTTTCACCGGCGCTGTATTGCGGGACCAGCCACCGGCCATCAGGAGTCACATGAACATTCGCATCTATTATCAATGATTTGAATCTCCGCCTTGCCACTCAGGAGTGGCGTTTCAGGAAACACTCCACCTCATCGGCAATTCGCTGTTTGCCGCGACCATCTACCAGCTTCTTCCCCCGCGCGCCCATTTCATCCAAGCGCGTCGGATCAGCGAGAAGGGCCTCCAGCTGCACGGCAAACTTGTATGGATCTGCCTCACCCAGTATAGAACACCCATTCCTTACGAATATCAGCGAGAACCTGTCTTCAAGTTCCGTCTGGGGGAGAATCACCGTTGGTACTCCCATTGCCGAAAACTCTAGCAGAATCGTGCCAGCATTGCATATCCCCACTGTGGCACGGGCCATCACGTCAGCAATATGGGAAGGGTTGACAAGGATATCTATCTTTCTGAAGGATTTTTCCTCCATATCAATCGAGCCCCTCACAAGAGGACCAATAACTACAGTAATTTTGTGGGTGGAACAGAGAGCCGCATGTGCAAAACTTCGCATAAGCCTAGGTAGGTGATTCCGCAGATCCCCCCCGCCCATTACAGCAACAATATTGTACCCTCCACGGATAGAGGTACGTTTTCTGGCCTTGGTAAGAAACTCATCCGCTATGATCGCTCGGCTTATTGCCGCTTCGTCGCCCAGAAGGTTTACTGTCGACTCAATAACACCTCCCTGATCCATATACCAATCTAGTGCGATAGCCTTGATGTCATGGTACTTCAGCCAGGTAATCATTTCCGGCTGGCAGTCCGGGTGAATATCCACAACAGCCAGCAGGGGTTTAGCCACCTTCAGATCGGCAAGAGACTCAACTCTCTCATCAAATCGTTCTAGGATATGGGCGAAATCGCTACGATCTGATAGGCTAGGAGCCACAGCCACGGCCGCTACCTTCAGTCCACGCTTACGCAACTCACGAATAAGAACAGAACTACGCCGCAGGTGCCCGAGCCCCCACCCCATTGATCCCGTCGCCACATAAAGAATCTCACTCAACAGTAATCACTCGCCTGTAGTTGATGTACCGCCTTTATCGTCCGGGTCGCTCTCTGGCCGAGCACCTCCTCAAAGATCCGCGGTGGGAGGCCTGTCCCGGGGCGAAGAACAGCCAAGTTCTTCGTCGAGAATCGCTCACCCTTTTTAACATCCCTAATCACAAACAGAGACCGTCTGCCTCTCCTGCTGAATATCTCCTCCGACGGTTGACGTTCCTTTGTATTCGTCCCTAGCGCTGCTTCGCAATCATGTATCCCCGTTACCATTCGTGGAAGATCCTCAACATCGAGTGCAAACTCGTGGTCCGGTGAATTCGCACCGGCCATCGTAACGTGTTTCTCAAACATCGCCGCACCTAGAGCAGCGGCGGCAACAGGCACCGTGATGCCCTCGGTATGATCGGAATACCCAACCGGGCATCCAAATGCCAGCCGCATTGTTTCCATGCTGCGAAGATTGACATTTTCCACTTTGGCCGGATACGCGATCCCGCAATGGAAAAGGCCTATTCGATCTTCGCCCCCGTCCCTCACGGCCTGCATCGCAGCCTCTATATCGCCGAGGTTCGCCATTCCTGTCGAGATAAGAACAGGCAGCTTGATCCCGCCAAGATGCTTCAACAAAGGAATATGCGTGATTTCGAAAGACGCCACTTTCATCGCCGGTACGCCAACCTCGGCAAGCACGTCGGCGCCATGTTCATCAAAGGGCGTCACCAGGAAATCAACGTGATTTTCGTCAGCGCAGGCCTTGATCTCCTTTAACCAGGAAACAGGCAGTTCGAATTCCTTGAAAAGGTCATAGGATGACTTTCCATGCTTGGCAAATTGTCCAAACAATCTTGTTTCCGGCAGATCTATGTTGGCCTCTATCCTGTCCGCTGAAAACAACTGAAACTTAACCGCATCAACTCCAGCCTCCGAACAGCGGGTGATGAGCTCAAACGCCCTTTCTTTCTGCATGGCGTGATTTGACCCTATCTCCGCTATGATGTAACATGGACCCACACCCAGTCTGCGTTTGCCGATAGTGAAAGATTTCATCGCAGGACCTCCATGAAAGTGACGATCATCAAACTTAATTTGCAACTGCCGACCTAACAACCTCAATTACCCGCTCCACATCCTCCCCGGAAAGCCCGGCGAACATGGGCAACGACAGTATTCTGCCGGACGCATCTTCAGCTACCGGGCAAAGACCTGAACCGTACCCAAATCTTGTCCAGTAGAAGGGATGCATATGAACGGGTATGTAGTGGACATTGACACCAATCCCTCCGGAACGGAGAGATTGGAACAGTTCATTTCGCCTTGTCGCGTTCTTTCCGTTCAGCCGGATTACGTAGAGATGGAACGCATTGCTTACCCATTTGCGGACAGCCATGTGAGATATGCCGTTTATGCCGGAGAAAGCCATGTTGTAAACCCCGGCAATCTGTTGCCGCCGGGCAACCCACTTCTCAAGTTTTCGTAGCTGGCTAATTCCGAGAGCACATTGAATATCAGTAATGCGATAGTTGTAGCCAAGCTCGGTCATCTCATAGAACCATGCCCCTTGGGCCTGCCGCTGGCGAAAATCGGTCGTGATCCCATGATTGCGGAAGACCCTCATCCGTCCGGCCAGCTCTGCATTATTAGTCGTAATCATCCCGCCTTCCCCAGTGGTGATATGTTTGACAGGGTGAAAGCTGAAGATATTCAAGTCTGCGAGAGTGCCAGTTTTGCGTCCTTTGTATTTGCCACCTATAGAGTGACAGGCATCGGCAATCAGGAAGATCTTGTGGTGGTCGGCAATTTCCCGCAAAGCATCGTAGTCGCATGGATGCCCCGCATAATCGACAGCGATAATCGCCTTTGTACGCGAGTTGATTTTCTCCACAACCCGGACAGGATCCAACAGAAGCGTGTCAGGCTCCACATCGGCAAATACTGGAGTACCACCCTGGTATACAACGCAGTTGGCACTCGCCGCAAAAGTCATCGGGGTAACAATCACTTCGTTCCCGACCTTGATGCCGATTGCTGCCATGGCGGCATGCAGGGCTGCAGTTCCGCTGCTTACGGCAACGGCATGCCCGGCACCCGTGAAATCGCAGACAGCCTTCTCGAACTCTTCAATTTTTGGACCAGTTGTGAGCCAGTCGGATCGAAGAACTTCGACAACAGCATTGATGTCGTCTTCTTCTATAAGCTGACGGCCGTATGGTATCACAGCGAGAAACCCTCTTCCTGCTATTACATTTACTTGATCAATTCAGCCATTTCCTGGCAGCTGAGCCACTTGGTGTTATTGTTACTGCTGTAGTAAAAGCCATCTGCAACAGGCTTAGCATCAGGATATTGTTCAATCTGCCACCAGGGATGAGCCGGCTGGATTATGTACATGTCGTCCATTTCTAACGAATAGCGTCCTTCATCCTCGGAAATCAACATCTCGTGGAGTTTCTCCCCAGGTCTAATCCCGATTGTCTGCCACTTGCATTCCGGCGCAACAGCCTTGGCAAGGTCGGCGATCTTCATGCTGGGAATCTTGGGTATAAACACCTCGCCGCCATGCATAAGATCCACACACTTGATTACGAATCTGACGCCCTGATCCAGCGTCAGCCAGAATCGGGTCATCCCCTCATGGGTGATAGTAATCACGCCATTCTTGCGCTGCTCCTGAAAGACGGGAATAACACTCCCTCGGCTTCCAAGTACATTTCCATACCTGACGCAACTAAAACGCGTTCCCGTATTCCCTGAGTATGAGTTGCTATGAACAAAGAGCTTCTCTGCACAAAGTTTTGTGGCCCCATAAAGATTAGTGGGAGACACTGCTTTATCAGTACTGAGCGCCAGCACCTTCTTGACTCCAGCATCCAGAGCAGCGTTAATGACATTCTCGGCACCTCGAACATTGGTCTCAATCGCCTCAATCGGATTATATTCACATGTAGGCACTTGCTTGAGAGCTGCCGCATGAATGACGACATCTACACCCTGCATTGCCCGTTGTAGTCTCTTCTCGTCGCGAACGTCGCCAATGAAATACCGCAGACTGGAATGCTCGAAACCAGCCATCCTCATTTCATGCTGCTTCAACTCGCCCCTGCTGAAAATTATGAGCTTCTTTGGGTGAACATCCTTCAGCATGATTTCAATGAATTTCTTTCCGAACGAACCTGTACCGCCAGTTACAAGTATTGTCTTGTCCTTCATGAACGCACCTTTCTTATTCGTATATCTCTTCCGCAGTTAACATACACAGGGTACAACTGCAAAGCTAACTCGACTTCTTAAAAGTCCAATTCAATTTGGGCCAAATCGGACAGTCCCAGGTGCTGCTCGCGTACTGAATGTCAGGATTATAGCCGTTAAAATCCACCTGAAACTCCAATATTTTCGACAGCACATGATGCTCCGTCCTAGGACAGAGAACATTCACGTTCAAGTAGTACTTGCGGTTTCCAAAAGTATTTGCCGGAAACACGCATTTTGCCATATAGCTGCCAGGCTCAACTGAATAGAACAATTTCGCAATCTCGCAATCGTCAATATTTTGTGAGCCATAAAAGGGAGAGCCATTCTCGTCAGCCACAACTGCAATAACACGCAGATCGCGCACTGTTTTGAAACACTTGAAAGAAACGCTTACAACCACGGACTCATCCGAGTCGAAAACCGTTCTCGTCACACCTTGAAGATCTTCAATTCTCACTTCTGTAATCCTGAAATTGGGTGCATCACGTTTGATGTCACCCTCAACACGAGCAGCTATTTCTGATTCGGAAGCCACAGATCCCTCTATAAGATTCCGGTCCAAATACCTCGCAACAACAGTGTCAGTATCCGCATCCAGCGCCAGTCGACCCTGCTCTATCAGAAGCGATCTAGAGCAAAGATTCTTTATGGCTACCATATTATGACTCACAAAGAGCACGGTCCGCCCTACGCCAGCAACATCCTTCATTTTTCCAAGGCATTTCTTTTGAAACGCCACATCACCGACTGCAAGCACCTCGTCAACCAGCATAATCTCCGTTTCCAAGTGGGCCGCAACGGCAAATGCCAGACGAACATACATACCGCTTGAATAACGTTTCACAGGCGTGTCTATGAATTCGCCTATCTCTGAAAAATCCACTATTTCATTGTACTTTCGGTTTATCTCCGCTTTTTTCATGCCCAAAATCGAGCCGTTAAGATAAATGTTTTCTCTTCCTGTCAGCTCCCCGTGAAACCCTGTTCCAACCTCCAATAAGGAAGCTACCCTGCCGTTAAGAACGGCATCACCCGAAGTCGGCTCAGTGATTCTCGTCAGTATCTTCAGGAGAGTACTCTTTCCTGCACCGTTCCTGCCAATTATACCTACTACCTCGCCTTTGATGACTTCAAACGAAATATCTTTAAGAGCCCAGAACTGACCTTCTTCCCCTATTCTTGATTCTTCAGCCGATGCTTTCCCCACCGTTCCCATAAACTTTTCAGGATCCTTGCCGGTTAATTTCAGCCATCTGTATCTCAATTCATCCTGAAGCGTCTTACGGCCAATAACACCGAGACGATATGATTTCGATAGGTTTTTTACCAATATAATTGATGATTCCATAAACGCTCTTGCTGATGGTAGTATTCCATTGCGTCTATATCGTGTCTATGAACGTCCTCTGAACACGATTATATTGCAGAATGCCGGTAAATAATATGACCAGCATTACGATAAAATTGGATGCGATAGCTTCGGGATATAAAGTTCCCTGTCCCAGGAATGCATATCGGTTCAATTCTATCACAGATGCCATGGGATTAAGCGATATCCACCATCTGAATCCTTCTGGTATTATGCTCGCAGGATAAACAACAGGTGTCGCATACATCCACAATTGTGCAATGAACGGTAAGGCAAATGATATATCTCGATACTTAGCCGTCAACGAAGATAGCCACAAACCCATTCCAAGTCCGAGTCCGGCACAGTGAATTGCCATCAGGGGAAAAACAATTATCAGCAGATTTGGCGTTATGGTCGTCTTCCTGGCAAATATAAAAAAAAGCCAGAAAGCGAGAAAGAGCATCAGATTTATTGCCAATCTGGCAAGATTATTGATGACCACCGCAATGGGTGGAATGATCCGTGGGAAATACACTTTCCCAAAAATTCCAGAGTTCGCCACCAAAGAGTTCGACACTGTATCCATGCATGCTTGAAAATAGGTCCACAGAACCGTTCCACTCATGTAAAATAAAAATGGAGGCAAATTATCCGTTGGTATTTTTGCAAGATTACCAAATATAATCGTGAATGTTATCGTCGTTGCCAAAGGCTGAAAAATGAACCACACAGGACCAAGTATGGTTTGCTTATAGACAGTAACAAAATCCCTGCAGACGAGATTCCAGAGCAACTCCCTGTACTCCCAAACCTCACGCCAGTCTATCCGCCACCAGGGTTGATTAGCTTTTATGTATGTTCTGACACTCATTCTTCCTTATAACTCACTATTGACTTTAGACTTTCTCACAACTGAATAACCATCGGCTATAAGCCGAAGGGTTCAGCGGCCGCGTCTGATCATTCTACCTTATGGTTCTGCCAGAACCACGAAGTTTTGATAATTTCATCGAGACTTGGATAATCCGCCTGCCAGTTTAGAATCTTCCTCGCTTTATCTGAGCTCCCGACAAGGATGGGGGGATCACCGAGGCGTCTTTCCGCCTCAACAACTTTTATGGATTTGCCAGTAGCTCGCTCAGCCGCATGGATTACTTCTTTAACGGAAAAACCTTTTCCGTTACAAAGATTAAAAGCGTCCGAAGGGGCGCCCTTGTGCAGGTATTCAAGGGCTAAAAGATGGCCTGCCGCTAAATCGTTAATGTGGATGTAATCACGGATACACGTCCCGTCAGGGGTATCATAATCCGTTCCATAGATCTTTACATGATTCCGGTTCCCCGCTGCCGCCTGGAGTGATAGCGGAATCAGGTGCGGCTCCGGATCGTGCCATTCTCCGATCTCACCCTCCGGGTCTGCCCCTGCCGCGTTAAAATAGCGAAGGCAGACATGACGGATACCATAAGTATAATCGTAATCTTTGAGGATTTGTTCGACCATTAGCTTTGATTTACCGTAAGGATTGATCGGCTGCTGAGGATGATCTTCAGTTATTGGAATTTGAAGGGGATTACCATAGGTGGAACAGGTGGAAGAAAAGATAAAATATTTCACTCTATATTCAACCATAACGTCAAGAAGATTGATCGTGTTGACTATATTATTCCGATAATATTCAGCAGGATGATCGACGGACTCGCCTACATAACAGAAAGCGCAATAATGCATGACTGCTTCAATCGGATAGGTATTGAAGCAGAGACGCAATTGATCTTTGTCTGCCAAGTCTCCCAGAACGAAATGGCCCCATTTGGCAAATTCCCGATGGCCGCGGCTCAGATTGTCATAGACAACCGTTTCGTAGCCTCGTTTATTGAGGATTTTATTAGCGTGGGAACCGATGTACCCGGCGCCGCCAGCGATAAGGATCATGTACTTCCACCTTTTTAGTTTTTGACAATTTTTACTTGGTCTTTAATGTGTTTGAAATGCCCCGGCCTAATCTCTTTACCTCGCAGTCCAGCTCGAAATAGCACTTGATCTTTCCGTCGTCGAGAACCCCAAAGTAGTCAATAACGGCAACGGAGCAGCCAATCATGGCGATGACCGTATCGGGATCGAGGGCAAGGATTCCGGTTTTCACCGGAATGACAACTTAGACCATTTACGGCGAAATTCAAAGGTCTCGTCATTGAGTATCTGCTCGATGATCTTGTCAATCCCGTAGTATTTTTTGCCAATGGAATTGATTTCCGGGAAGAAGGGATGAGTAAAGGTCACTATTCAAAACTATTCAAAAAGGCATCAATATCGTTCCGGCATATCCCTCTCAGGGTGAAGGCATCATCCAGAACGATCTTCACCTTTCTTTCGTCCAGCTCATACGAATAGGCATGTCTGAATAAATGCCTGAACGATCTTAGATTGTCGAGCAGTAGAAAGCATTCCTGCGACAGGAGACGAGGCCTTACTCCTTCTATGGAAATAGCCATTCTTTTGAGGAGTTCCTGATGAAACTTGCTCTTGTCCTGTATCTGGTTTTCGAATGTTTCCGCCACTATCTTAAACAGATTTTCAAAAGCGCAATAGAGATTATGCAACTGATACCCCACGCTCTCCATTGCCGCCTTATCCGTCTTCCGTTTTCGATCTTCGATCCTTGTATAGATGCCCTCAATTTCCTGTATCTGGGCTTTCAGCTCGGCCTTTAGAACAGCTAATCTCGCCTTCTCCACCTGATACCCCCTCTCTTTATCTTGTCCGCCAATCCATGATCTTCAATTTGAACGATATCCACATTATGACCCGTCTCTTCCGAGAGATAGGACATCGCTTTAAAAAAATGCCTGTTATCCAGCCCGACAAAACCGATATCGATGTCCGAGCTTTCCAAAAATCTAAAAGGCTTTGTTATTGAGCCAAACAGATATGCCTCGTCAAAGGCAATCTCTCTGCCTAACCTGTCAATAGCTGTCAGAATTTTCGCTATCACATGTAGCCTGAGATCTTCCCGTTCTTTTTTTTTCTTTTCGATGACTTCATCAAGCAGTGCAGTCATGTATCCCACTTTCAAACCCTCCTGATATGGCGGTCACCCATTAAAAGACTCCTTGCCGGGAGAAAAAAATTCCTGCGCAAGAAAAAATAATTTTAACATTTTATCTGGAGTGAGGAACATGGGAATCTAGAATTTCAGCGTTTCGACATGGACATAGTAAAGTTGGTCTTGAACTTTACAGAATCCTCCAGTTCGGCCGCTTCAGGAGCATATCGCGACTTTCAGCAAACTCCTGGGCACTCATCACCATGACCCGTATCTTTCGCTTGATCTCCTTCTCCAGGCTGGGTCTCAATCCTTGAATTTTATCCATATGCACGTCGCCCACAATCAACACATCGATCAGGCCGCTGTCACGCCCTTCGGCATAGTCGTCGAGGGCGTAGATCGCTTCAACCTTTCCGAGGTCATTGAGAATCTGCTCGATAATTTTATCGATGCCATAATACTTCTTTACGATAGAATTGATTTCCGGGAAGAAGGGATGGTTCGTATTGGCCTTGTAGAATATGGATTGTCCCCGTTGCTCTTTACCCAGATATCCCGCCTGACTCAGATTGTCCAGTTCCTCCTTCAGGGCATTGGGGGTTAGATTAAATTCCCTTGCCAACTCACGCAGGTAGCAGGAAATCCCCGGATTCAGGAAAAGTTTCAGAAACAGATTGATCCGTGTTCTGGAAGTGAATAACTCGGTCAGCATGTTACAATCTGTCCATTTTATCTAAACGGATGCGTAAAGGTTTTTGATTATTTTTGTTTAGGATGATGAAAATGAATGGCAGGTTTTTTCAAAGCTCCGCTCTGTCGATTACACCTTGAACCGATCAGGATCGATTTGAATCCCTGGATGTGAGGACCTCATGACAATTCTTGAGTTTGAAATTATGGAACTGTTTAGCTAATCTAAACAGAGATGTCAAGAAAAAAATTAGTTGCATTAATCTGTCCCCCATTATCTGCCATTGGGCAGACTTATCTTCAATAGAGTCCAGAATTCTCTTGGGGTTACAATTTTTCTTATTGTTGATTCCAGAAATTTATGACATCTTCCAGAGACCGTCGCAACGGAATCTCCGGCGCCCACCCGATGTCGCGTTTGATTTTTTCGTTAGAGCCGACAATCACTTTGTTATCTCTTGGCCTGATCAGCCCTTCATCCGTTTCAGTCAGGACTTCCATACCCAGGATCGAAGCCATTTGTTGAACGAGTTCTTTTAACGAATATCCAACGCCTCTGCAGATATTGTAAATTTCCCCTTTTCGGCCCTTTTTCAATAGCCCGTCATAGGCTCTGACCACATCCCGCACATCCACAAAATCCCGAATCAGGGATATATCTCCGGTCATTAATTTGGGAGACGTGGCGCCCTCCTTTTTCATCTCCACCAGGCGTTTGGCAAAGGAGGCGACAACAAAAATCTCCTTCTGTCCGGGCCCGATGTGATTGAAGGACCGGGTCATCACAATATCCAGCCCATAGCCCTCCGCATACACCTTGGAGAGCATTTCCTGTGAGACCCGCGCCACAGCATAAGGGCTGACAGGATGTAAGGCGGCCTCCTCATGAAAAAGTGCGTTGACCCCTACCAGATCGCCATATTCCTCTGATGAGCCGACGGATAAAATTCGCACCTTTGAACTGATTGAATGAACTGCCTCCAGGACATTTAAAAAAATATTGGTGTTATTTTGAAAGCTTTTCACAGGATTTTGCCAACTGAAGGCAACGCTGCTGTATGAGGCCAGATGCAAAATGTAGCTCGGCTGAAATTGGAGGATGATTTTTTCGATTCCTTCCCGATCCAGCAGATCCATTTTTTCAAAATCACACTGCATATGGTGCAGCCGGTCCAGACCAAAATCAGGGGGAACGATGTCAACACCCAATACGGATACCGGGCTGTGCAATGTCTCAAGATATTCCAGAAAATGTTTGCCGACGAATCCGGAAAAACCGGTAATTAGATATCTATCCATGGGTAATAATCACTTTCTTAAGGCATTCTATTGTTTTTGCTGCCGTTTGGTTCCATGAAAACTGACAGGCACGCTTTTGCGCTTCCATGATCTGGTTTTTTCTGTAGTCACTCTTCCAGGAAACAATATGAAGCATCTGTCGGGCAAGGTCTGTCGAACTGGCCTGATCGAAGTAGCACACTTTGTCGCCGCCCACTTCCGGTATCGATCCGCATCTGGTGGTCAGGACCGGGACCCCAGACATCATGGCCTCCAGCACCGGCAGGCCGAAACCTTCATACAGCGAAGGGAAGACGAAGAGGTCTGCACCCTGGTAGAGGGCAAAGAGGTCTTTATAATCAACCTGCAACAGCCTCTGGACGCGTGATGCATCAGGCACGCTGTGCAGTGCCGTCAGCACCTCGGGCTCTCCCAGGCGCGGCTTTCCGACCAGCACCAATTGATGGGGGATCTTCTCCAGGAGCTGGCCGAAGGCCTCGACAAGCGCATGCACATTTTTATGGGGATAAGTATTGGCGATGCAGAGAATATAAGGCTTTTCAGAAGACAGCAGGCTTTTCAGCCTCTGTCGTTTTATATCTTCTGGAAGGGGTTGGGCAAAGACCGGATCGGCAGCCAAATGGACTGCCCGGACGGTCTCCTCACGGGCACCGGTAAATGTCAGGATTTCCCTGCGGGAAAATTCGGAGATGGCAAGGATACACCGGCAGCGTCTTGCAGCCACCCGAACGAGGATGTCAGTAACGATCCTCGCCAGAAAGGTCAGATCCTCCGGATACCTCCGGTACTGCATGTCAGGAATGGTGACGACCTGGGGGCATGAAACAAAGAACGGCGCCGTATAACCGGGCGACCAGAGGAGATCAACACGGCTGCAGGCGACCCGGAAGGGCAAATCGACCTGTTCCCGGATGATGCGGGCGTAGCGATTTGTCGCCCGCAACGGCAGCGGATGAAAAGCAAAATGTGGGAATTGACCAAAAATCTGCTTGAGGCAGCTGTCATTTTCCCGGTTCGTGAAAAGAACCCACTCAATGCCGGCAGAAAGCTGTGCCATGGCAAGCAGGACTTCGCGCAGGTAAGTTTCTGTTCCCCCGACTTCCCCGGGGATGAGATAGAGTGTGTTAACGCCGATTCTCACATCAGTTCCTTTCTTTTCAAAACAAGGGACTCCCCCTCTTTGATGCGCCCATCTCTGAGATCCCTGCATACATGTATCATGGGTGCGTCTTGCCATCTATAAACTTTTCAATATTAATTATTTTCTCATGCAAATGCTGTGTTTCGATTTTAAGGCCTGCCTCATTGAAATGTGCCTCATCCACATAGTATTCAGCTCGAAGTAGATGTGCATCATTATCAAAATGAAAATTATGATATGACTTCTGCAATTTAGGAAATAATCCCTCACATGAATTCCTGTATTCCTGATAAAGTTCCATACTGTGCTCATTAATTGCCGGAACTAAGAAAAACATGGGAATGTGCGAAATATCCAGCATAGCAAGGAGTGATTTTAAATGATGCCTCGGGATATTTTCTTTTTCCATATGAGACTTCAGGGTTCTCAATAAAGAATACCTAGCAGCACCACCACTGCCTTTGTTATCGTAAGGAATACCTGTATAGCTTTCTGCGTTTGTAAAGCCCGCCCAACGCTTCTGAAGAAACAACCGATACTTAAAAGAAGGCAACAATCGGTAGGCAAGCATCTTGGCTGTGAAGACAGGATCTCTCTTTAATAGGAATATCTCAAAGATTTCCGAAAAATTGTTAAAAGTCCGCTGGATATAATTATCCGAGAGGCTATCATCCAGATGGCTGTGATAGTAGCGTGAGATTAATAAAATAACAGCACGTGGCATCTTATTTCGCTGCAGATATCTTTTTGCAATAAAGTACTGCCCCGTCATAGTAATGGCCTGATTGGTGGCCAGCATGGCATACTTTTCATTTTGCAGATAAGGAGTATTATTAAAAAGCTGTCGCCCCACACTGTCGCCAAGCAGCATGTAATCCGCATGAATGTGCTGCGTCTGAAGATGATAGAGAAGTTCATCCACTTCATGGTAAGATGCCGTTGCCGGCAGCTTGGCCTGTTGCATTATTTCTATAGTAATTACGGCTAAAAATGCTAGCAACATAGCAAAAGGGATTTTTCCCCCATAGATCGGCAATGCAATATTTTTTCTCCAGATAAGCCAGAAAGACAAAAAGATCGTTACGACAAAAAATACCGCAACAAATTCAATTAGAATTCTGAGTATTACAACCGGATGACGCCAGAAAGAAAAGCCTCTGCCGACCGTCAATGGTCGGCTTAACTGCACGCCAATTTGAGGATCGTTGACTTTTTGATTTGTGACAACTTCAACCTCTTGATCTGTAAAAGTAAAGCCGCCTATCTGATTTAAGGGCTGTAGTAGCTTCAGATTGATAATTTGCATGACAGCGCCCAGACCATCCATCCATTGAACATGCCTGATCGCCACTGATCCTTCCGACATAAGGGGGTCAAAGCGCATGCCGTAAACAGACAGACTGGGTAATCGAAACTGGTAATCATGGTAATTCTGATCCCCGATGACGGACACGGTGACTGAGTTCGCCTCTGATAAGCCATTGCCAACATCGTAATATAACTGAGCAGTTCCATCAACGGACGATTTCATGGATATTTGCAGGTATGTATGGGAAACATCAGTATGGAAACCCAGGATTCTCCATCCGACAAGAATCAGGGCCACAGAGAAGGCAAACCAGTAAAGAACCCGCGCGTTTTTAATAGCGGAAAATAGTTTCCCGAAATATCTGATAGCGGATTGGATTTTTAATCTTACGTGAAATCTCATTTTTAAAATTGCATGTAGATGAAATTCTGCGTTCCGTATAATCCAAAAATGGTCATGAGATAGAATAATGCCGTGTAAAGAAAAACTCTCAGGGGTAAAGGCATGGTTAAGACAGCCAGCAAATTATCTTTCTGATACTGAATAAGCTGTACCCCGATAAGCGGCATAACATAAAAAGCAAGCTTCTTGAGGATTTGATAGTGTCTCGCCGGATCAAACTGAAAATTTCCCAGGAAAGCATTGAAAATCATCATGATCTGCCCAAAAGATTCAGCGCGGAAGAATAGCCATCCGAGAACCACAGCATGAAAAAGCAGGAAAATTTTCAACCATGACGAGATGAACGTCTGTTTTACTCCTAAGGCATTATGTGAAAAAAAATCTTTCGCCATTCGATGAAGGATTAACAGCGCTCCATGGTAAGCGCCCCAGATTATGAAAGTGAAATTTGCTCCATGCCATAAACCGCCGAGAAGCATCGTTACCATCAAGTTTAGATTTGTTCTGAAACGTCCGCCCTGATTTCCTCCAAGGGGGATATAGAGATAATCACGAAGCCATGTGGACAGGCTGATGTGCCAGCGATGCCAGAATTCCCGGGGATTCCTGGAAAAATAGGGGAGGTTGAAATTATACATGGTTTCAAAGCCGAGGATGCCGGCAATACCCTTGGAGATATAGGAATAGCCGGCAAAGTCCCCGTATATCTGAAAAGCGAAGGCATAGCCGGCCACGAGATATTCAAATCCTGTTGGGGTCGCTGTTTTCGTGAAAATCGGATTGACCAGAAGGGCCAGATTATCAGCAACGAATACCTTCAGGAACAAACCCCAAAAAACATGATACACCCCGAATTGTATTTTTTTCCAGGAGATGAGCCTTTCCTCAGCAATCTGCGGGAGAAGCTGCGTCGCCCGTTCTATGGGTCCGGCGAGCAGTTGGGGGAAAAAGGAAATGTAAACTGCATAATGTACGAAATCACGGGTGGCGGTAATTTTTCGCCGGTAAACATCTATTGTGTAACTGATCGATTTGAAGGTGTAGAAGGATATGCCGACGGGCAGGAACAGCCGAATGTGTTCGGGATGAACCTGCAATCCGCACAGTGCCATTATGGCGGTAAAGGTATCTGAAAAGAAATTAAAATACTTAAAGAAACCTAAAATAGTAAGATTTGACAGGATGCTCGCGAGTAGGTAAATCTTTCGCCATTTCTGTCCTTGTGCCTTTGAGATGGCGAGACCGACGGTATAATCAATGAGGGTTGTCAACCCTAGAAGAATCAGGAAGCGGAGGTCCCAGGCGGCATAAAAGAAATAGCTGCCTGCAAGCAAAAAACCATTCCTTGCTCTCTGAGGGAGAGCAAGATAAATGCCGAAAAATAAAATGAAGAATATGAAAAATCCGAAAGAATTAAAAACCATAACATCAATATAATCTTATCTGCCGGTGTAATGTCATCTGTCTTACGCTTGAAAAAATAGCGTCAGGTCATTTGCTCGATCAACAAAGGTTTTATTACGAGTCATTGTTTTTGGATTCCTATGGTTTTCCATGCTGTCGGGAAGCGGCCATTAGCATATAGATACCCACAATGCCCCAGCGCACGATCCCGTGGATCCAGGTCTGCGGCGCCAGCCAACCGGCATCTCTTGCCGCCGCATCAAATTCCTCTTTGAACTGTATGGAAAATCTCCGGGCGCTGATGGAACCAGGATGCCAGCGGAAATCAGCCAGGGGCGCACCTGACACATGCACCGCCCCGCCTTGCCGCCAGATGCGCAATATGAAATCATAATCCCAGGCCGCTACCAGATCTTCACGAATATAACCGGCAATCTCCAGGGCAGAACGGCGGAAAAACATCGCCGGCTGGGAGATGTAGTTGAGACACTGAATGGTAAATCGTGAAGAAAGCGGGAAAAAGGCCTCCTTGAAACGGGTGATGCCCCGACGGATTTCCCGGCCCTCCTCATCGATGATCCGGCAGGCGCCGAAACACAAGGCCCTCTTGGGATGCGCAGCCATGACTTGGGCAACCCTTTTCAGGGCGCCGGGATGATAGCGGTCATCGGAATTCAACCAGGCGACGATCTCCCCCGAAGCAAGTCGCAAACCTTTGTTGATGGCTGAAACCGGCCCCCGATCCGGTTCGGAGATGATTTGTGAGATATCTTGTTCATAATGCCTGATGATCTTAAGCGAATCATCAGTGCTGCCACCGTCTATCACAATGTACTCCAGATCGACACCTGATCCCTTCTGGGAAATGACACTCCGGATGGTCTCTTCCAGAAATCGCCTGCCATTCTTATTGGTTGTGATAATTGTGAATTTCATGGATATTGTGAGAGCTTTGCACAACTCGGTTAGCCATTATTTCCTTTACCATGAATTTTCTGTGAGAAAATTGTAGTTATGCAAAGGTAACATGTTGATATTATTTTATTATCGCTTGACATTTGATCGTTTTGATGCCATATTGCCTTTAAATTCATCCCTCTGGAGGACCTATGGGCTTCAAGAAAATGGAAACCAACTTCTCTTTCGCCGATATCTAGCTGTTTTCCTTTATGGAACATAACCGGGCCATCAAAAGAATGCAACAAATCAACACCGTCGTCAATTGGTCCCGTATTGAAAACCTCATCATGAGAAATTATCCCGTCGGCAAAAGTGCGGAAGGCAACGAGGCCTATCCCCCGCTGCTTCTTATGAAATGCCTCCTGCTTCAACAATGGTTCAGCATCGACTCCGATCCGGAGCTGGAAACCCAGATCAACGACAGGATCTCCTTCAAGAAGTTTCTTGGTCTCTCCTTCGATCAGTCTTCTCCTGATCATTCCACCTTCTCCCGGTTCAGAAGCAGATTCTCCAAAGATACCATGCGCATGATCAACCATGAGCTCCTATCCCAATTCGCATCCAGGGGATTAACCATCAACGAAGGTGTAGCCATTGACGCCCGTTTGGTTCAATCGGCCAGTCATCCCATCAGCAAGAACAGGCTGGAAGAGGAAAAACAAAAAAGAGAAGCACCCGAAGGGAAACTGGACAAAAATGGGAATCTTCTTAAGTTTTCCCGGGATCTCGAATCGGATTGGACGGTCAAAAATGATATCCCTCATTATGGGCTTTAAGGAGCACGCTTCTGTTGATGTACATCATGGTTTCGTTCTCGCAACAGAGATTACCCCGGCCTCCTTTCATGACAGCCTTTTTACTTCCTCTTTGCGTTGCCGGCAGCTGTCATACCCAAAACCACATCAAAAAGGTGTATGCCGATAAAGGGTATTTTGGAAAAAATAACAGGGAGTTTCTTCATCTGAACAAGATCGCCGACGGCATCATGACCAAGGCCGTCCGGGGTACGGAATTAACGACGTTTGAAAAAGATCGGAATAAAGCCATCTCAAAGGTCCGCTATATCGTTGAGCAATATTTTGGAATATCCCATCTCCACAACAATGCCTCTCGGGCCAGGTTCACCAGGATGATTAAAAATGCCATTGATGCCATGTTTCGGCAGATGGCCTTCAATCTCCTCAAAGGCACGAAGGTCCTCAGACCTGCGTAGAAAAGGAGGTGAATCAAAACCATGGGCCCATGATTGAAAATCATTGCCACAATTAACCCGAAGGGAGGACTCAATGGACTCTTCATAACCCTTTCAACTGATCCGGTATAGTTTCATCGACCGGTACTGAACCGCAGCATCTGAAAAAAGCAGCCTCAAAACTGAATCCCACCAAAATTACCGATTGTTCAAAGCTCTCATCCTGTAAAAACTTTGCAAAGTGTAAAGGGTTTTTATCTCTTGAAAAAAAGATACATTTCACTACCGTTTTGTTCTGTTTTTCTCTTGTTCCATTCAGTTAATGCTTTCCTCTTTAGATAATGGTCCATTGGTTTTGCTAACACATAAAGAGGTAAGCCAAGTATCACGAAAATATAATCACGGACTGTCCTGTTTCTTTTTCGTAGCCTGCTTTCAACAAAATCAGCAGGAAATCTTAAACTCCAGAGAAAGAGCAATTTGTAGTGCATTTTATTGAGCTTGATTTTGGCGGCTTCATCTATGGCCAAAGACGCATCGGTAAACAACCGTACAAAACTCGGACCAGATTGTGTAATCCAGTCAATTGCACCATAGAATTGATTGCTGTAATACTCTTTTGCCAAGATAAAATTATTCTCTTTGGATAGTGCAACCAACTGCTCCGTAGACAATCGTCGTACATGTCCTTCATCTTCAAAGAAGAAGCGATTTTCAAATAGCGGGTTAATCCCATCCTTCCGCAAAAGACAAATGCTATGTTCAAAACTGCCCTCATTGCCACACGGTAAAATGTGCAATATTGTTGATTTGTCCTTCAGGCGATCATTTATCTCCTCAATAATTTGAGGTAAGCTATATACATGTTCAAGCACATGATGCGTAAACAGAAAATCGAATCTTTTACCTATGAATTCTTTGTCATCTGTAACGAAGAATATACACTCTGGATAGCGCTTTTTTGCGTTTTTAATCGCAATCTCACTGATGTCCGTGCCATATACTTTCCACCCAAGAGGTAAAGCCTGCCTGATAACATCCGTAAGAACGCCGTTGCCACACCCAAAGTCAAGAATATCACCAACATCTGGAAGTTCAAGCCTCCGGATGACTTCAAAGATTCTGCGCTTCTTTTCAATCGGCCATTCATCCATATAACCATGCCCGTACCGCTCTTGGTAAAAGGCAACGGCCATGTGCTCGTTATACAACTGTGGTGTCTTCTGCTGTTGCATAGCCATTCTCATGATTGTGCGCCCAACGTATAGCTAAGGGGTGCAGCGGCCTTTTTCCAGAGCATTCACGCAGAATGAACTGTCCAGCGTATTGGATAGTCGCCAGGAGAGCACCATCCGGCTGGCACAGTCCATGATTGCTACAAGATAACAGAACCCCCTCGCCATGGGGATGTAGGGAGAGCTTTGAATTTCAACAGGGTATGTCCTTCCGGTGAAAACCGGAATCCAGGAAGTCGTCGAAAACACTGGATTCCTGCTTTCGCAGGAATGACGATTTGCAGAGTTTCAGGAGAAATTCAAAGCTCTCGTAGGGTAATGTCGGCGGCCCACACATGGTTTGCCTGTGTGATCTCAAGGCCGCCCAGAAGATAGGGATACTTCACATGTTCAGGATGCGCCAACGAGAGTCTCGGTTTGACATACAACATCTCAATGCCCATCCGACGTATCAGACGGCGTATCTTATCCCGACCTAGGTCATAGCCCCTTGCCCACAGCTCGTTGCGAATCTTCCGGCTTCCCTTTTCAACTGCCTGATCTCTGCTTCCAGTCTTTCGTAATCATGCATCTTTCTTCTTAAAAAGTGGTATGTGGCCCTCGCCTTTTCCTCAAGGCCGCGGGGGGTCAGGAAATACAGATAGGCACTTTTGTTTTTGGAATTTTTGAAGTTCTCTGATTTGATCAAGCCCTTGTCGATGAGGGCTTTGACGAGGAAATTGATTTTGCCAAGGCTCAATCCCAAGCGCGATGACATTTCCCGCTGGGTCATCTCCGGATCGGAATCGATTTCCCGGAGTACCTTCAGGGCTTCTTCCCTTTTCGAGATCGGTTTTCAGGTGATTAGGCATCAAAACCCCCATCTGTTCATCGCATGAACATATGGGAAAGTAATGAAATTATGAATCAATGTCAAGAAAAAAATGGAGGGAAACCCTTTTGCTGCTTTATAGACGGATGAGTTTGTAAAGAAATCCAGAATTTTGCTACTCCCGTGGGCGAGAGAGTCCATAACGACTAAAAATAACTGGATTCCATTCTGCGAGGGTATGACAGATAGAAACGAAAACTGACTTTTTTCGGGAGCATCAGTCCTGATCAGGTATGGATATCTTCCGGCTGAAAATGCCAGAAGATGAGTCGAGAGTACACGATCCACTTGGCGCGTATTCCTCTGTGAAATCCAAGGGTCAGTATATTTCCGGCCGAAGTGAGCAGCCAGTTGACCAGCAATCGGGAAAAAATTACCGATGAAATCAGCAAATAATAGGCGCGGCTGTGCCATTTCCTGAAAAAAAGGTAACGTGAGCGGTAAAACTCGATACGGGACCGGACATCACCACCGATGCTCTGCCCCTGGAGATGGTAAATAAATGCCGTCGGAACATGGAAGATCTTCCACCCTGCTTTTTTCATCTGATAAGCCCAGTCAGTCTCTTCAAAAAAGAAGAAGTAGCATTCATCAAACATGCCCACTTCTTCTATCGCTTTCTTACGTACCAGGAGACAGGCACCGATACATGATTCACCCTCGACAGGCTTGTCATAGTCGTAACGCTTGCTCGGATAACGTTTGGGGAACAAATATTCAAGGAGGGATGTGTTCGTCATCAATGTGAGGAGATTCGGAAAACTCGCGACAGAATTCTGCTTGCTTCCGTCAGCGTTGAGGAGCTGACCGCAGGCCATGGCTGCGTCTGATTGCGCTTCCATAAAAGTGAACAATTCTCTTACAGCATTCTCTGTTAAGACTGTATCCGAATTTAACAGCAGGGCATACCGGCCGGTCATGATACGCATCGCCTGGTTATTCGCCGCTCCGAAACCCCGGTTTTCCACATTTTGTACTAATCTGACCTGCGGATACTTATCCTGCAGCATGGCAACGCTGTCGTCCCGAGAGCCATTATCAACGACTATGATCTCGTAACTTATGTCGTGGATGGTTTCTAAGAGGGATTCGAGGCAACCTTTGAGAAGGTCCCTGGTGTTCCAGTTGACGATGATGATTGATATGTCCATTTGGTCAAAAAAGATGCCATTGCGGATGAGGCGGGACAGCCCCAGTTAAAGAGATCGCCACGGTGCTGTGCACCTCGCGATGACAATATGCATGTTACTTCCATTAACCTCGATGTAACGCATATCAGTCGCACACAATGACATCAGGTGTAAATGTTCAAAGGTCTCATAATAAACATAAAGAAAATAAAGAGATAACGGGAACAGTTTTATTTTTGTTTTTCTTCTCGCTCCAAGAGCATAGTTACAACCCTGATGACTATATCCCGTTTTTCGGAAAAAAACCTAATTGCCTGCCAGCGAAAGTTCAAATATCGATGGGCCAAGCGATTTCGCTGCAAGGCGAGTTTAGCCAGATCATTCTGTTCTTCTTCTGATAAACCGAGGTGTTTTCCCGTTTTTTTCAGTGCATCTCCGTAACTTTCAACAGCAACCCCTTCTTCGGTAAGGAATGTACCACAAACTTCGATCATAGCTGTAAGAATGTTTTCCACAGTTCGGTCTATTAATTTCTGTAGTTTTCTATCGTCTTCATATTCACGCCGAGATCGGTTTTCATATTCCTTCTCGAATTCTTTCACTTCCTCGGTAATAAACCGGATGGAATCGAGGATTCTGCCCCTGGCGTATCGAAATTCAGGCATGACGGATAACCTCCAGATTATTCCTGGCCATGTTAGACTGCCATTCCAGGCCAAAGATTGCGAAATCTTCCATTTGAAGCAGGGCTTCCAGCTTCAAATATTTCACGTCATCGATATTTTTCATGAAAACAGGAATGCCCAATACGATGGCATTGTAATAAAGTAGAGGTTTTCTGAAATCCCAATAGATGGGAATTACATTGACATCCCGACCGCTTCTTTCCGACAGAAGCAAAGAAATGTCCACAAGTCGCCGGTAAATGATGTCCTCATCGGAGTCGTCATCGAAGACGATTGCCACGTCAAGGTCGGAATCCTGGCGGGGAAATCCACGAGCAAATGAACCGTACAAAAACGCCACCCTTACGCCGAAGCGCTCTGCCTCATTCTGAAAAAAATGCACCAGCTTTGGGATCATGTCTTTCATCATCTCTTTCTCTCTTACTCCACTTGAATTGAGGTAATTTAGAATCCCCCTATCCTATGATGTTTGGTCATTTACAACCCATGAGATGGCCTCGTTGACCTATCCCTCCAGAGAACTATGAAAATTCTCCTTTTTTGTCATTAGTACAAAATGACTGAATAAATGACTTTTTTACGAACTCATTATTAAACGAACGTCGACAAATTTCTGTATCTCCTTAAAGTGCGCATCCAGCGTGAAAATGTGACAGTCCTGTTCCTGGGCTATGACGGCAATATAACAGTCGGACAAATTAATGTTCCTGCCTTTTTTTTTCAAAGTGAAAGCCAGTTTCCCAGCTTTGACCCAGGTATCTTCTCCTTGATCAATAATATTGAACGCTTCAACAAATTCCTCAATTACTGATACTTCCCGTTCTGACTTAGCTCCCTGGATCAATTCAGCAATGACGATTCTCGGCACATATACTTCATCTTTCGTCAGCATGCCATCCACTTTCTCGGCAATACGGGATGATTTATTTTTTAAATAATCAATCCAGATTGACGTATCGACAAGGATTTTTCTACCGTTCATAATGCCTTATTTCATCAGCCGTCAGATCGAAATCCAATTTGCCCTTCATAGACCTGATCTTTTCTATCTTCTTTCGTTTCAAGTATCCACGAATCGCAATCTTCACAGCAGACGCCTTGCTCCTTGCTTTTGTTTCTTTGACAAGTTCATCCAGGATATCTTTCTCTATCGTCACATTGGCTCTCATGAAAGCACCTCATATGCAGCAAGATAAATTCCATATGCTTTGTCATTCCGGGCTTGACCCGGAATCCAGACGCTGCCCCCGCGAAGGCAGGGAGCCATGCAATAATTACTGGATTCCCGTCCGAGCCTGCCCTCGAATGTACTTATCGGGGGAGGGAATGACAATAAGGATACGGACTCCCCGCCGCAGCCTGCTCCCGAATGCTCCTATTTGGCGGCGGGAGTAATAGAATTATCGACGGATAATACGTCGTTCAATGTTCTCTTTACAAATTTCTTACATCAAAATTGCACATATGTCAAATGCATTTGTGTGCACTAATATTATGACATAAATGGTGCGCGAGTGGTGCACAGGCTATCACCTCTTGGACGCCTGTTTGCTTAGCTCACTCAGCTTGGCATATTTGAAAAACTTATTGACGGCATCCGTGATTGCCAGGGTGAGGCCCGGAGAGCCGTCGAGAAAGCCGCACCTCAATATATAGTTATGAAGAAACGCGAGCTTTGCCCTGAGAATTGCAGACCAGACCGAGGCTGTCTTGCCCTCCTTGAATGCCTCTTCGGCGCTAATTGTGGAGTACTGATCAATTTTGATGAGGATGTGGCTGAGACGGCTTTCCGTATAATGCTCGATGGGATAATCGAGAGGTTCCACGAGTCCTTTGACTTCCACCGATTCATGGACTTTTGCCGGCGTCATGCGGCCCTGGCCCTTTTGAAAAAGCCTCACAATGCGGTCCGGCCACCAGCCTGCATGCCTGATCCACCGGCCCTGAAAAAAGTTTTTGCGTGGAAAGCTGAATCCCACGGCGGTTATCGATGGATTTAAGATTATATTTCTTATTGCTTGAGCAGTATCTCTGGGAATGCGTTCATCCGCATCGAGGACAAGGATCCAGGGGTTCCTGCACTGATCAATAGCAAATTGCTTTTGAGGGCCAAAACCCCGCCAGCCTTCGACCACCACGTCACAACCGAAGTCGGATGCAATCTTAACTGTCGCATCCGTACTCCCGGAATCCACCACCACGATCTGTTCGGCAAAGGAAACACTTTTCAGACAAGCGGGCAGATTCTCCGCCTCATTCCTCGTGATGATGGCCACAGACAGGGGTATTTTATTTTCTATTGACATTTGCTATCATCAAATTTTGGAAAGCTCAAAGATGCCGCACCCATAATTCAAGGAAAAGCTGTTCTTAACAGATCCGTCATCCAGTGTGGCATCCCTGACGAGATCACCCTTGTCATTAACATAGGAGAACGAATCAATCTTATATCGGCTGCCGATCATGACATTCACTAAGTATTCGACAGAAAACACCCTATGGGTATTGAATTCAATCCTCTGCTTGCCAATGGGAACGGAAAAATAGCACTTTCCACCTTTCTTCAGCATTTTATAAATATTCTCCCACCCAAGCAGGTGCCCGTTATAATCCACCCTGTCCCCGTATCTTCCGAGACCAAAGTGTTCGAGCGCATGCAAGCATGATATGGAATCACAGTAATCATGCGACACAGCATTTCCATCCATGATGTCAAGTCGTTTGAAGTGAATGTTTTGAATCTGTTCAGTCATGTCTCTGATGTCAAAGACCTCTATATCTCTGAATGATGCCACATGAGCAACGAAGCCGTCAATCCGCGACCCGATGTCAACATGCTTGCCCGGCTTGTTGATAAATATTTTATTGGCAACAAGCAGGTCCTGATGAAAATAGTGGCCCGACGCAGTCCCGCTTTTCTGATCTTTGTCTTCTATGCAGGGATAGAATTTACCAAATGGGAAAACCATACCGGACTTTTCAGCTTGTCTTTTAATCTCACGATAATCTTTTAAAAATGAAGGTATGCCTCTTACCAAAACAAAAAAAGGCACACCTTTGACAAACAACCGCAGACGCATACCTGGAGTCTCCAGAAACAGAAATGCTATATCCGCGGTATCAATACCACATAGACAACGTGATTAAAATAGTGAAATTCAAAAGAGAGTATGATAGTGAAAAGCCATGAATAGCGTAGCGCTTTTGTCGCAGATGAAGAATAGGCAAATATTTGAATTGTTGAATATGTGCATTCCCATCTTAGTTGGAATGTTTATTTTTTTGAATCCATATCCCCATGTTACAGCCATAAAGGAAATCACCTTTTATGGGTCCATCCTGATTTTGATAGTTCTATTATTTTTCAATAAAACTATCTTCACATTGCGCACACCTCTATCCATTCCCTTCGCCCTATTCGTCCTGTGGAGCTTTGTCGGCCTCTTCTTTGCCCTCAATAAGGGAAACAGCATACATGATTTCTACGCCCATTTAATAAAATATCTGATAATATTCTATCTGCTGTTTAATTTTTTTGCCACGAAGGAAAGGCTGCTCATCCTCGTCTGGACGATCATTATATCAACGGCTATTTACTCAGCGGGAATGGTGATAGATTTTTATGTTATGCATGGATATGATTTATCAACCAAATTAGGTATTTACATGGATGGACAGCATGAGATCCCATCCAATATTATTGGTATATCCACCTTGTTTGGTTTATTGCTGTCACTATACCAACTCACAAAAGAGGATATCTTATATCGAAAAATTATTCTGACCATCTGCTTGTGTGCAACAGCCATTGCAACGCTTGCTACGCAGACAAGGGGGGCAATCTTAGCTATGATAGTTTCTCTTCTTTTATCATTCCCGAGAAATAAAAAAACCTTACTCTTCTTTTTCCTTTTTCTTGCCTTAGTTATATTAGTCATGCCGGTAAAGAATCAAATAACTCCCAGCGCTATTATAGGCAAAATTCACGCAGATGACAGGGTAAAAATCTGGTACTCTTTTGGTGAAATGGTAATAGATCATCCCATAACAGGCATTGGATTCGGCATGCAGACGTATTATGACGAGAACCTATTAAACAGGTATAATGAAAAAGTACCAGCCAAATACGGGCAACGGACACCCCATAAAGCACCCCATAATTTGCTGGTTGATGTTGCGGTACGCACGGGATTGGTTGGCTTTGCTCTCTTTCTTTACATTATTTTCAAATTTTTCCAGGTAAGCTGGCAGATCATCAAGTCTGGGAAAGATGACTTTATCAGACACTGGGGACTTTGCTTTTTAGCCGCTTTCGTTGCGGTTTTCATCCAGGGCCAGTTCGAGAACACAATGAGTGGACCACCGGCAATAATTCTGTATACCACCTTTGCGATGATGGTCATCTTGTGGAATATCCAGAGTCAGTTTACAGAATTCACTCCGTCTGAAACTGCTTCCGCACCACACCGTTAATCCCTCTTCGCAAACGTAGTATGACGGATAGACGCTAATGGATTTCATGGACAATCAGACACAAATTGATTACAGTCACCAAGGGAAGAGTGGTACCAACACATGACGCCAAAATCACACAAAATTGCGGTGGTCATCCCTAAGTACGGTCTCGTGGGGGGGGCGGAGGGTTTTGTCTCGGAACTAACCAAACGCATCGCCCTTGAACGCAGGTATAATGTCCATGTCTTTGCCAACATGTGGCAATCAAATTCCGAGCGTATCACCTTCCACAAGGTACCTGTGATCACTTTTCCCAAGTTTTTGACAACGGTCAGCTTTGCTCATTTTGCCAGAATGGAAATAGCCAAGGAGAGGTTCGACATCATCCATACACACGACCGGATATTTGAGGCAGACATATTCACAATGCATGGCATTCCACACAGGATGTGGGTCAACGAGGTACGGAAAAAAAGAATGAGTCTCTTTGATTACGGAACAGTATGGGTTGAAAGACGTTTGATCGAAAACAAACGATGTAAAAAATTTATTGCCGTATCTAATCTGACAAAGGAAAAGTTTCTTAAACAATACGACATTGATCCGGATAGAGTTGTCGTTATTCATCCCGGTATCGACATCGATAGATTGAAAAATCTTAATCGCCAGTCCTGTCGCCATGAAATCAGACAGCAATTTCATATCAGTTCGATTGACAAGGTAATCTTATTTGTATCTATGAATTTTGAGATTAAAGGCTTGGACCGTTTGATGGCAGCATTATCAAGACTAAAATTTCGCTATCCGTCCGAAAAATTTAAATTACTTGTCGTAGGAAAAGGTAATGAAAAAAAATATGGCATGATGGCTCAAAATCTGGGTATAAAAGAACAAGTTATTTTTGCGGGAATCATTCGCAGAGAACATCTCGAAAAAATATATATTGCCAGCGATGCCTTTTCCATGCTTTCAAAATTTGATACCTTCGGGATGGCCACCCTTGAAGCCATGGCTGCCTCCTTACCCGTGACTATCAGCAGCAATGTAGGGGCAAAGGATCTGGTCCGGCAAGGAGTTAACGGATACATTATTGACAATAAATCCAGCACAGATGACATTGCTGATAAAATAAGATCGATGTTAAACGAAGAAACTCGGACAAGAATGGCTCAGGAAGCCTTTACTATGGCAGCCAGCCATACGTGGGATGAGGTCACAAAAAAAGTGGCAGATATTTATGGGGACATTTTCTTCTAAAATACGAAAGACTGATCAATCATGAACAGCCATATAAAAAGGGGAGACGAAAAAGTAGACCTGTCTATTATCATTGTATCTTACAACACACGGGATCTGATCGGCGCCTGTCTCGATTCCATCGTGAGCATCAATGACTGCGGCAAAGAAGTCTTCGTCGTGGACAACGCATCCACAGACGGGAGCGTCGAATTAATCAAAAATAATTATCCATCCGTGCATATCATTATCAATAAGGCAAACCGGGGTTTCGCTGCGGCGAACAACCAAGCCCTGAAATTAAGCAAGGGGCGGTACATCTTTTTTCTCAATCCCGATGCCGAGTTCCTGCCATCCACCTTTCAGCACATGATCTCCTTTATGGATCAAACCCCCCATGTTGGCCTCGCCGGGGTCAAGATGATCAACGCCGACGGTACCCCTCAGGAGTCCTTTTCCCGGTCCTATCCAGGACAGAGCGAGACCAGAACGGAACTCCTTGGACTGCGGGGCAACCTCGCCTCGGTCCTCGGGGCCGCTATGATCGCCAACGCCGAACTTCTCAGACGGATCGGGGGATTCGACGAAGACTTCTTTATGTATGGCGAGGACGAAGACCTATGTCTCAGGATCCGAAAAATGGGATACGAGATCGGATACCTGGACTTCTTCGTGGTGGTTCATCTGCGCGCCCAAAGCGAGCGGCGCTCTACAGAGGCAGAAGTCTGGAGAAAAAAGACCCTCGCAGAGTTCATCTTCTATCACAAACACTACCTCCCTGCGACTATCCGGAGGATTTACCGATCATATATACTCAAGACCTGCTGGCGGATATTGACCTTGAAGGCTCTTCTCCCCTTCAGCGGAAACAAGCAAGAGATCAATGCGAAACTTTCCAAGTATCAAGTCATCTATGACATCATACAGAAACGGAAAGAAACAAAGGCAGGGCATTGAGTGGAAATGTCTCAAGAACATTACAACCTTTGCGGCGAAACAGACGAGATCCTCGACAACTTGCTAATGTCCTTAAGGAGTAACGCATGGGAGCTGCGTCATCCCTCCTCGACATGTTGACCGAGAGCGGGGTTTTCCATTTTAATCATCTAGTCATCAGGGACATCGACAACACACCAGTTATCCAGGTCAATGACCCCGAAATGGTGGAGCAGGAGATCTGCCTGTTTCATGAAAACGTAGGGAACGGGGACGAGTATGTGAAACGCCTTCATGATTTTATCCGGTCAGGCGTGCAAGATCGACGGCCCTCGCCTGTCGCCCGTTTCGCAGACGGGGAGTATGCCTTTTACCGTTACTCCCTCCACTGCAACGGCCTTTATCAGCAGGCCGAGTCTGTGGAGGCCATCCGGACTGCAATGCCGCTCCACGTGGAAGCTTTCAAGATTCTGGCGGAACGGGGAAAGCTGGCCCCTCTCATCTTTCCAGGGAATACCCGGAAGAAGGAAAAAGGATTCTTCTCTTTATTGCGCCGATCCAAAAGCGACGACTCAGCCCTGGGGTTTATCGATTTCCTCTCCAGCCAGGGGATTCCCCTGACGGAATCGAACTACATTCCCTTTTACGTGATTTATGCCTACCTGACGTCGCAGACATTCGCCGATTTTATAAGCGGGAGAAAGATCTGCATCGTCAACTCAGAATTCAACCGCGAATCCTGCACCCGATGGTTCTCAACGTTTTCCAGCCGCCCTAAAATCTCCTTCGCCGAGATCCCGGCATCATATGTGGCGACCCAGTGGACCTCCATGAAAAAAGGAGTCCTCGGAAGGATACCGGCCGACACCGATCTTTGTCTCGTCGGGGCTGGCGTGGGAGCTCTTATGGCCTGTGTTGACATAGCAATATGGTTCTCTATCCCGGCTATCGATGCCGGTCACGTCTTGAACATTATGAACGGTCGGGAGGACAAGTCCGGAGAGCCGCGGCTTTACACAATATGGAACAAATGAAGAGCATAAAACTGTTTTTACTGAAAGCAATCAGTCCGCAAGGTTATTTGTCGTGCATTAAAAAAAGTCAAATGGTGGCATTTAACAGCCTGCGAAATCAATTCCAGGCCATATACCTGAGTCTAAATAAATATAACATTGCCCAATATACAATGCCCATTTGGAATGATTACATCTCCAGGCTTGAAAAAGCCTTCCTGCCGTATCCGTCCTTTTATTTTCTCAGAAATCCTACCGTCAGGCATACCATGTTCGTTGAGGCAGGGGGAAGCTGGCTTAAACAACAACTATCTTTCCTTGAGAAAAAAAATCCAAAGGATAAACTTAAGATTCTTCTGCAGGAAGATTACGTTGGCGGTCCCCGACTTTTAAATTCTACCTATCTGACGTCTCATAACAGCATTCATCATCTGTATCACCTCCTTCGCTTCTCCGAAAGAACACAGTGCAACTTTGATAAAATAGATACAATTATTGAATGGGGTGGAGGATATGGAAATATGATAAAAATTCTTAATCGCTTGAAAAGTAGTTCGGCCACATATATTATTATTGATATACCGTTATTCAGTTGCCTTCAGTGGTTATATCTATCCACCATCATAGGTAAAGAAAAAATTCACTTGCTGAAGAACCCCGAAGACACTCTTCAAAGAGGAAAAATCAATCTATTGCCCGTATGTTTCCTGGATCATCTTGAAGTCAGAGGTAATCTTTTTATATCTTCCTGGGGATTAAACGAGAGTTCAAAATATTCTCAGGATTATGTTATTCATCATGATTGGTTCCATTCAAACCATCTTTTACTGGGTTATCAGGATAGCGACAGTATGCTTCCAGATTCCGACCGGGTGGGAAAGCTTGCTGAAGCTTCCGGAGCGATCATAGAAGATATTGACTTTTTGCCAAAACATCATTATGCATTCCGTTAGGTCAAACTACTACTTTGATACATTCTAAATAGTGCCATGAAAGCTAAAATATCCATCATTTTAACGGCCTGGGCAAGGCCCCAGTATCTGGAAGAACAGGTGGAACGGATTCTTAACCAAACGGTCCATCCCCACGAAATCGTCCTCTGGTATAACAAACCGCCACCGAAGACCGGCTTCCTCGAAATGAAACAACGGGTCAACTTTAAAAACGAAAAACACATTAAAAAAATTTTGTGCGATTACAATTTCAGCATTATTCCCCGCTTCTCCATAGCGCCCTGTATGGAAGGAGAATATGTTTGTATATTCGACGATGATACCCTACCAGGCGAACGATGGCTTGAAAACTGCCTGAATTATGTGGACAGCGAAAAAACTCTCTGTGGCACTATCGGCTTGCGCTACCTTTCCAGAACGGAGTTGAAAACGGAAAAACCGCGGATGGGCTGGGAGGCCATGAATACCAAACTGGAATTTGTCGATTTAGTTGGCCATAGTTGGTTCTTCCGACGCGAATGGGCGAAGTATTTCTGGGACGAGGTTCCTCTTCTTCATGATTTTGGAGAAGATATCCATTTTTGCTCTATGTTGCAGCGTCATGGAATTCGCGCTGCATGTCCACCCCATCCCCGCGATGACAAATCACTCTGGGGTTCTGTAAAACCAGAACTTGGCATAGACAAAGTGGCAATCAGCATCAGCTCGAACAGATCCAAGGATTTCTGGAATGTGGTGAAATACGAAACCGAGAAGGGATACAAACCCATCTACTTATGATCCTTGTTGCTTTTGGTACCAGACCGGAAATCATCAAGCTGTTTCCAGTCATTAATCAGTTAACGGTTAAAAACCTGCCTTTCAAGACTCTATTCAGCGGTCAGCAGCTCGATCTCTATGAAGATGTGAGGGAGCTGATTCCCACGCCTGACTTCAGTTTTGCTGACATGTTTGCCGGAAATGCCAAGCATAATTCCTTAGGCGAGAGTTTTATCAAAATAAGCAAGGCTTCCGAAAGGTTTTTTTCTGAGGACCACTTTGATCTTGTTATTGTTCAAGGAGACACAACAACAGCGTGGGCTCTGGCACAGATGGCCTTTTACAATGGCATCAAGGTTGCGCACATCGAAGCAGGTCTACGGACATTTGATTTAGAAAACCCCTATCCTGAGGAACTCAATCGCACCCTGATTACCCAGGTTGCTTATATCAATTTGGCCCCAACAAAGCAGGCCTGTGATAACCTCCTAAAATGCGGAGCAAAAAATATTCATCTGGTTGGCAATACAATTGTGGATGCCGTTAATTATTTTAGAGACCGTCTCCATTTAATTTCAGGTAATTCGAATAAGGTGCTGGTCACGTTACATCGCAGAGAAAACCTCGTGATTATGGATCACTTATTTGACGAATTACAAGCAGTTGCGATAAGAAACCCTCAACTTCAATTTATTTTCCCGATTCATCCGAATCCTAATGTCATAAAACATAAGGCGCGTATCAGTTGCGAGAACATCCAAATAATCCCCCCCATGGGGTATCCGGAGCTGTTAAAGTTAATGAGCCAGGTAGCTTTTATAATTTCGGACAGCGGGGGTATTCAGGAGGAGGCTACCTGCTTCAATAAGAAGGTAATCGTAGCCAGGGAGAAGACTGAGCGGCCTGAGGTAATAGAGTGTGGTCTCGGTGTCCTTGCGGGCCGCAATATTGGTGGATTCATCGAATGGGCTCGCATGTCACCTCCGCTTCTTGAAAAATCTCCTTTCGGTGACGGTGACGCCGCCGTAAAAATCGTTCAAATCCTGGCCGAGAGCATAAAACAGTAAAACGCAAAAGGACGCATATGGACCGGTTAACTTCAAGATTTTTCACAATGAGGGATGAAAGGAGTGATCATTTTGTCCTGCATTTGCCTTCAGCCTGGTGGAGTCGCCCCTACGAATATTCCTGGGCTTCCCGGTTTACCGAAGAGAGCGACACGGTCCTCGACGCTGCCTGCGGGATAGAGCATCCTTATAAATTTTACCTGCTGGATACATGCAGGGAAGTCTATGCCTGCGATCTCGATGAGAGAGTTCTTTCACGTAGCGCGATGTTCCATGAGCTTCGACAGATATATGGGGAAGAAGCCACTGAAAAACTACCGGAAAAATACTTCTCCCGGATCCACTACAGCAGGGCTTCCCTGACCGAGCTGCCTTATGCAGACAGGATGTTCGACAAGATTTTTTGCATATCTGTGCTTGAACACCTCAAAGATATGTTCAACAAGCATAACATCACTTTCGGCTTCACTATCCTGCGCCTTTTTCTCAGGAACGATTTGTATGTCACTCTTCGTGAATTTCGGAGTGTACTCAAAGACGACGGCCTCATCATCATGACCTTCGACTACCCCGACATAAATTTGGCTTATATGTCGATGATCAGCAATGCACTGGGATTTATACCGGCAGGGCACCTTGAACGGGAGATCCCAGCCGATGCTATCCATTTCTATTTTTAGAGAAAGGATTTTTTCTGCTATCGGTTGGTTTTAAAAAAATCAACAAATAGAACACAAGGATTTGATAAATGATGAAACAAGATTTCAGGGAAGATTTTTTTGAGATTCTCCGGATGGTCGTCGAGGCAGACTCTATGGCTCTTTCACGCTATGCCGACGGCGAGGCAAATGTCCTGAAAAACAGCACCATCGGAAACAAGGATGGCTGGCTTTATAAGAAGGACAAGAACCTCATTTTCCGTGCAGATTTAAGAAAATCTCTCATTTGTACAGATCCCGCCTACCTGTATGGCATATCCTGCACCTGCTGCGACAAGGAAAACCATGATTTTCTTCTCAGCCAATTGAAGACGACGCGCGGCAATCTAACTTATTCTAACATTTTCGTTAACTCGAATTTCCCGCTTTTCAAGGAACACTTCTTCAAGACCTTGCTGACATCGAAGAAAGATATCGTGATCTGCACCAATAAAAAAGCAAAGATAAGGAGACTGCAAGAAGTTATTCCTGTGAAGGACTTTATACCCATTCCCGGGAATTGCGTTATTTACTGGGAGAAAAACAGGGAATACATAAGAGCTCTCCTCGATTTGAAAGGAAGCACTTATAAAAACACTATCTTCCTCTTTGCCGCAGGCCCCCTTTCTGAAATATTGATACATGAGCTATGGTTGGTAAATTCCCATAATATCATGTTGGATATCGGCTCCTCACTGGATCCGATCCTGTTCAAGCGCAAATCAAGAAACTATCACTTTGACAACAGTGAATTCTCTCAGAAAATATGCACCTGGTAGATTTTGGTCATTGAAATGGAATTATGACGGGTGGACAGCTAAAAAAATACCGGAGACGATTTCGGATCTGGAAAAATGACCGAAGACTGAGTCGCGAACTCCATTACTACAATACCATATTTGCTTCACATAGTCTCACCATTCCCGACGAAGAGACCATCCGGCAGGAGATGAGAAAAAGGTTTCCCCATATTCGTCCCAAGGATAGGGGAGCCTTTAAAATTATCACCATATATCACCATTATACCTGGGAAAATGAATCCCTGAAGCCATCGCTCGAAAAATTCGGTCAGGTCCGGCACTATGATTGGGTCGAGCAGTTCAATCACGCGAAAAAAAACTGGCATAAAACTATAAGGCCAGAAATGAACAGATGCCTCGTGAAACAGGTAGAACAATGGGTCAAACAGGATGCGACCGATGTCATCTTTACCTATCTTTCCGGAGAGCTCGTGTCGCCAGAGACTGTCCGGACATTGAGGAGCTTCGGCGTACCCATAGTCAATCTTGCCTTGAACGACAAGGAACATTTTGTGGGCAAAATCAGAAATGTCCAGGCCATGGGCTCCAGAGATATCTGCCGCTTCTTTGATATCTGCTGGACGAGTACCGAGGATGCCGCGAAAAAATATTGTGTGGAGGGAGCGATTCCCATCTATCTCCCTGAAGGAGCGAACCCTGAATTTCATAGACCATATAATACGGAGAAGACGATCGACGTGTCCTTCGTCGGTCAGTGTTATGGAAATCGATCTGAGGTCATCGAGAGACTTGAATCTCACGGCATCCATGTTGAAGCATACGGGTTCGGTTGGCCGAATGGCCCTCTCACTGCGGAGGACATGGTGCGCATGTACTCGAGAAGCAGGATTAGCCTGGGCTTCGGAGGCGTCATTGGCCTCAGTAAAACATACTGCCTCAAAGGGAGAGATTTTGAAATCCCCATGAGCGGAGGGCTTTACCTTACTGAATATCACCCTGAGCTGGATAGATTTTATGATATCGGTTCTGAAATTGTCACCTATAGAGATTTTGATGACCTGGTTGAAAAGATCCGCTTTCTCCTGTCAAATCCTGAAAAGGCGGATGAGATCAGAAGGAAGGGATTCGAGCGGGCACGACGTGAACATTCCTGGGAAATGCGTTTTGAGAAGATATTCCACCTCCTTGGGCTAATCTAATCAGTGAGACGGTGATAGAGAAATCATGGAATTGGATAGGAGTCGAATCAAAGAAGGCCTGCAATCCGGCCTTCGCAAAGGACTGAACGGTTTCCTCTGGATCATGAAGATCCTCATTCCCGTCTCTCTTTTCACTGCCCTCCTTGCATGGACCGGTTGGCTGGGTCATCTGGATTTTCTCCTCCAACCACTGATGAGCATCCTCAGCCTGCCGGCCATGGCTACCCTTCCGCTCCTGATCGGTATGCTAACGGGAATTTACGGCGGCATCGCCGCTATGTCCGTGCTGCCGTTTTCTCAAGATCAAATGACTTTGATGGCTATCTTTCTTCTCATTGCCCATAATCTGATTCAAGAGGGCATTATCCAGGCAAAGTCGGGAATTCATCCCCTTAAAGCCACGTTATTTCGTCTTGTTGCTGCCGCATTCACAGTAATCGCAGTGGCGCCATTTTTTGATCTTACAACCACTATGCCTGAAAAAACAGGCTATTCTCCGGAAACGTCCCAACCCATGTTTCAGGCATTGCAGGAATGGGGGCTCACAACCTTCAACCTCAGCATCAAGATATTTGTGATTATCATGTGCATCCTCACTTTACTGGAAATTCTGAAGACCTTTGATCTGATCAGTCCCATGGTCAGGGTACTTAACCCTCTCTTAAAGATTATGGGGCTCGAGCAAAAGGTGGGATTTCTCTGGCTCACTGCCGTCATTTTCGGGGTGGCTTACGGCGGCGCCGTAATTGTTGAAGAGGTCAAAGCCGGACACTTGACTAAAGAAGAACTGGAAGAACTTCACCTTTCCATCGGCATTAATCATGCACTGGTTGAAGACCCCAGCCTGTTCCTGTCACTGGGTCTCAGCCCTTTCTGGCTCTGGCTGCCGCGAGTGCTTGTGGCCATCCTGGCAGAGAGAATGCTCACCCTATGGCGGCTTTTTCAGAAGGGAAATAATCTTTCCACTCAAACATGAAAAGGGCTACACCCATAGTGGGGATACGAGGTGCTTTTCCGCCTGTATGGATTATAAAAAAGGCAGATTTTTAACTCAAGAAGTACTATAAATGAAAAGGCAGGGCATCGTATGAGATATTTTTTCTTAATCAAGAATATAAAGAACTGGTGGCTATATCTGTTATACAAATTCGGTTTGGTAAAAACGGATCCATTATTGTTTAGAGCAAGAAGAGGTATTCTTGTTGAGGTGCCCCAAAAACTTCTCCATACATTCAAAGAAATATTCATGGATGAATGTTATATGCATGGACTGACACACAAGCTTCCTGCATGCCCGGTATTTATTGATATTGGCGCTAATGCGGGCTATTTTTCACTGTACGCTGCCTCACGCTTTGCCAATGCCAGAATTTACGCATACGAACCCATACCTGCTAACTTTGAGCAGTTAATGCGTAACATAAATCTGAATAAGAATTCCAGGATTATCGCATTTCAAAAGGCCGTTGCAGGCTCTTCGGGTGAAACGGTAATGACATTTGATGAAATTGAGGGCTTTTCAACAACCGCCCATATCGTTACCGAACTTTACCCAGCCAGCACAAATAATCTGATAAAAGTACAATGCGTGACGATTAAAGATATATTTGATGAAAATCAATTGGACACCTGCGACTTTCTAAAAATGGATTGTGAACAGAGCGAGAATGATATTATCTTTAATTGTCCCGTGGACTATTTATCTCGCATTAAACTACTTGCGATAGAGGTTCACGACGATATCGTCGTGAACCTCGCAGAGCTATTAAAAAAATTTCTTCATGATAACGGATTCACAACACACGAAACAAAAAAAGCGTTAGGAATGTTGTACGCTTGGAAGGATTGACAGAAAAGAAAAGCCCACAGGAAGGAGATCGACGGGGGGTCTGGGGATTTTTGGTCATGGCAAAGAGCGATCGGCAAATATCAGTCAATTAGAAAATTTTATATCGCAGGAAAAATCTATGGGGGAGATAATTTTTCAGATTGACGCATTCACAGATCAACCGTTCAGAGGAAATCCGGCAGCAGTGTGTGTCCTGACACGACATCACGACGATGCGTGGATGCAGAATTTGGCACGGGAGATGAACCTGTCTGAAACGGCATTTCTGGAAGAAAAGAAGAATGGTTATAATCTACGGTGGTTCACACCGGCCTTGGAGGTGGATCTCTGCGGACATGCCACCCTCGCCAGTGCTCATGCCTTATGGGAGAGTGGGTACATGGATGCGAAAGAACAGTGCCGCTTTTATACGAGAAGCGGATTGCTGACTGCTGAACGCAATGATGGCTGGATTGAAATGAATTTCCCCGCTGAGCCGGAGACAAGAACGCCCGCCCCTTCGGATCTTTCCAAGGCACTGGGGGTCGGCTTCAAATATGTGGGGAAGAATCGCTTCGACTACCTGGTGGAAATCGATTCGGAAGAAACCTTACGCGGGATCGATCCCGATTTTGCACTCCTTAATACCATACCGATGCGGGGTGTCATCGTGACGAGTCCTCCCGGCTCCGGGGAATACGATTTTGTCTCCCGGTTCTTTGCCCCGCAGGTAGGCGTAAATGAGGACCCCGTTACTGGTTCCGCCCATTGCTGCCTCGGTCCATACTGGACAGCACGTCTCGGCAGGAATGAGATGCTCGGCTATCAGGCCTCATCAAGGGGTGGCTTTGTAAGGGTGCGCGTGGATAAAGACCGTGTTTACCTGGGCGGTCAAGCCGTTACCATATTGCGGGGGAATTTATCCCTTCATTGTTGAAGGGATTAGATTGACGTGGCACTTCGCGCCTCGCGATTACCTGCCAGGGTTTGTAGAGTTTTATTCTATTTTCCAGGCCGTTCCGGTAGGGCTATCTTGGAGAATAATCTTTTTTTCCGCCAGGAGATGTCTGATCTCATCGGCCCTCTTCCAGTCCTTAGCCAGCCGGGCTGCCCGCCGCTCTTCAGTCAAACGGTCTATTTCATGCACATCCAAGCCCCGCTTTCCGGCCTCCCTGTCACGATCCTTCATAAAATAATCATCAGGATCGTCGAGGAATAACCCCAAGACCTCGCCGACTTCCGCAACGACCCTTCTTGCCGTATGCAGGACAAAGCATGCCTCGGCGGATACGGCAAATTTTTCATCTGGCATATAGCCGTTGATAAGTCTTACGGTATCGAAGATGTAGCCTATGGCCTTCGGTGAGTTGAAATCATCATCCATAGCTTCTTTGAATCTATCCGGGAGGGATAAAATTCTGTTGAATATATCTCGATCCTTTCCGGAAAGTCTTTCCATGGTAACCGCGGAAAAATCTCCACAGGCCGCAAGCGCGCCCTTGACAGCTTTCAGGGTGGCATAAAACCGTTCCATGCCCATCCTCGCCTCTGCAAGAGATTCGCCCGAAAAGTCCACGGGTCCCTTGTAATGGCTCTGAAGCATAAATAGCCTCACTACCTCCGGATGGTAATTCTTCAACATGTCTTTAATGGTGAAAAAATTGCCGAGCGACTTCGACATCTTTTCGCTACTGACCTTTACAAAGCCATTGTGGATCCAGAATCTGGCGAGCGGTTTACCCGTTGCCCCTTCCGACTGGGCAATCTCATTCTCATGATGGGGAAATATCAAATCTTCTCCGCCACCATGAATATCGAATGTCTCTCCGAGAAAATTCTGGCTCATAATTGAACACTCAATATGCCATCCCGGTCTCCCCCTGCCCCAGGAACTGTCCCACCATGGTTCCCCTTCCTTGCTGGCTTTCCAGAGGGCAAAGTCGAGGGGATACCTTTTTTTCTCACTTACATCCACGCGGGCACCGGCTATCATTTCTTCCAGATTTCTGCCCGAAAGTTTCCCGTATCCTTCAAATTTCTCAACCGCGTAATAGATATCGCCATCGGCCTCATAGGCAAGGCCGTTGGCAAGGAGAATATTGATCAGCTTTATCATGCCGGCGATATGTTCCGTGGCCCTGGGCGCAACTGTAGGCCTGGCTATCCCGAGCGCATCCATATCTTCGTCATGCTCTCTGATATACCTCTCCGATATTTCAGATATTGTTTTCCCTTCCGCATTGGCCTTCACGATGATTTTATCATCCACGTCTGTAAAGTTTTTCACGTACGTGACATGATATCCTCTATACTGAAAATACCTTGTGATGACATCGAAAACTACAGCCGAACGGGCATGGCCTACATGACAGACATCATAGGCGGTGATACCGCACGCATAGATACCCACCTGTCCTTCAACGAGGGGTTCGAATGTCTCTTTCTTCTTTGAAAGGGTGTTGTATATTTTTATAGACATCTATCTCTCTTGCAGTCCAGACCTTTGAAAATTTGAGCTAAGTGCCATTGCGGAGATAAGCCGCAGCCATGAGCAGCCGCGGGGAGTCACAATTACAGAAGACATATTCTTTACGGGAACAAGGATATCATGGTAAGTCCTGTACCTTCGCTAAGGCCGCACATGAGATTCATATTTTGTATAGCCTGGCCGGCTGCGCCTTTGACAAGATTGTCGATGGCGCATATGATGATAACCCTTTTTGTTCTGGCATCAACAGTCAGCCCTATGTCACAGTAGTTGGAGCCCCGGACCGAAGAAATATTGGGAAACGTACCCGCCTTGTATACCCTGACAAACTTCTTTCCCTTATAAAATGCCCGGTAAAGATCAATCAGCTCCGCCGTTGTGACGTCCTTCTGAAGCGTCGCATATATGGTGCTGAGGATTCCCCGGGTTATGGGAAGGAGGTGGGGCGTGAAGGAAATCCTGACATCGTGCCCGGCGAGAATACTGATTTCCTGTTCCATCTCCGGCATATGCCGGTGTTGACCAACTTTGTAGGCCTTAAATCCCTCGTCAACCTCGCAGAAAAGCGTCCCGACCTGCGGCTCTCTTCCCGCACCACTGACGCCGGACTTTGAATCAGCTATAATTGAGCTATCATCTATCCACTTTGCCTTCAACAACGGGGCAAGACCAAGAATTACACTAGTCGGATAACAGCCAGGATTGGCAACCAACATGGCCTTGGCAATTTCGTCTCCGTATAACTCCGGTATTCCGTAAACTGACTCTTTGATAATGTCCCGAGCAGTATGCCTGCTATACCATCTTTCGTAGGTGGCAACATCGCGCAGACGAAAATCCGCGCTGAGATCGATCACCTTTTTCCCAGCCTTCAAGAAAATCGGGGCCACAGACATGGATACCCCGTGGGGCAGGGCCAAAAAAACTATATCCGCGGCACCTGCCACATCTTCCGGAGACGCGTCAACGAATGCCAGATCCGTCAAGCCGACAAATATAGGGTAGATATCAGAAACCGGGACCCCCGCATATCTCCTCGATGTCAACGCCACAACTCCCGCCTGCGGATGTCTCAGCAGGAGTCTTAGAAGTTCCTGGCCAGTGTATCCACTCGCTCCGTATATACCTATTTTAAGCATACGTGTTACCTATTGTTTATTTGCGAAAAAAGACCTTTACAAGTCTACACAAGTGTTATTGCGGGCATGACAGGCCGTGCAATCTCAAGATATCCAAATAACTTATAAGATTTCTCTCGTCGGTCGACATGAGAGTCTTATGTTTCATCCAAAAAAAAGGAGGCCAAGAAGCCTCCTTCCGTAATCCTATCTTTTTGAAAATTGGAAGTGCTTCCTCGCACCTGGCTGGCCGTACTTTTTTCTTTCCTTTATGCGTGAATCCCTCGTTAAAAAACCCGCTTTCTTGAGTATTGAGCGCCATTCCGTATCATATTCGACGAGTGCCTTCGTTATGCCATGTTTTATCGCCCCCGCCTGCCCGGCTACGCCACCGCCCGATACGTTAACAAAGAAATCAAACTTATTTCTCGCGCCTACAATTTCGAGTGGCTGCATGATAATCATTTTGAGGCTATCCCGTGTAAAGTAGTCATCGAAGTTCCTCTTGTTTACTACAAGGTTTCCGCTGCCTTCCTTCATATAGACCCTGGCGATGGCGTACTTCCTTTTCCCTGTGGCATAAAAACGTTTTTCCATTATTTCATATCTCCCGACAATAATCGTGGTATGCGAAATCCGACAAGTATCAGACGATACCGACCAATCAAACCAAGAACCTTATAACTTGATTACCTGAGGGCACTGGGCCTCGTGAGGGTGATCATTATTTACATAGACCTTCAGTTTTTTTAACATTTTCCTGCCTAATGAGTTTTTCGGCAGCATGCCTCTGACCGCATAGATCAGGACCTTTTCCGGACTATCCTTTAACAATTTGCCCGCATACGTCTTTTTGAGACCACCCGGGTAACCGGAATAGTGATAGTATACTTTGTCCGACAGTTTCTTGCCAGTAAGGGAAACCTTCCCGACATTAACAACGATCACAAAATCCCCTGTATCCGTATACGGTGTATAAATGGGTTTATGTTTGCCCCTCAGACGTCTTGCAACCTCACTGGCAAGTCTGCCGAGAATATGTCCTTCCGCATCAATGACATACCAGTTCCTTACGATGTCTTCTTTCTTCGCGTTATAAGTCTTCATAAAGTCACCCACGTGCCCAAAATGTAAGTAAGATAATTACGAAATTTCCGGATATTTGTCAAGGAAAAACCTTCGGCAAATTAGATAATTCTACTGCCCGCCAAATTTACCGAGACCAAGAAGAGAAACGCCTACCATATATCTCTTATCGTTCTCACTTTCAGAGTAGTATACCTCTATGCTCCAGCACTGCTTGCGATATTTGACACCATATGTCCTTTCCAGGATTATGTTATCCAGCTCATTCTTTCTCAAAACATAGATAAGATCTAAAGATTTCGTTATCACGGCCTTAAGGGATAGGTCTATCTCTTCCCCGGAAGCTTGGCTGTACTGATAGGAAGAAAAGGGCGTTGTTGCCGTAGTAGGGTTGACCACATTGACAATAGTCTTCGCATATCGATATCCCACGGTGGCCGAATCTCCCCGCCAATCGCTTATGTTCAGATCATAATTGGTCTGAAGCCATTCGCCTGAATTCACACTGTACTTGTTGCGAGCCATAAATGAAAAATACTTAAGAGGTGTGACATCAAGCTCCATATCGACATCACTGAACGGTCTTCTGTCCTTCGGGGGATCGACATCCCCCCTTCTTGCCTCTTTGAAATCATAGGTCTGAGCCAGCGTGAAGCGCAGAAACTCACGGTAACTTTTTCCGCCGTCCTTTTCCTTCAATTTTGCCATAAGTGTGTTGGTCAAGGAGTATGTCAAGGTGTGCTGTTCAGGTATGGCAGCGACGAAGTCGGGAAGATTATCCTGAGAAACATTGGGAATATAGTAGTACGTGAGTCTGGGCGTGATGCCATGTCGTATTTTATCTACGTCCGTGCCGCCTACATCGAATATCCTGTGGATTTCCGTAGTAGCCGTTGCTCCGATCATATACAATTCTCGGGAGCCCTGTTTGCTTTGGCCTGTGTCAACATTGTCATCCCGGTTCCAGGATGTGCTCTTAACCTCTATCTGCGGCGTAAACTGGAGAAAGTCACGCCAGCGCAGGGGCAGGAACAGGCCCGGTTGCAGGTCGAAAAGATGTCCCTTTTGCCCTTCATTTCTATAATAATAATCGTAAGCTGCATCAAACGCAAAATTAAGGGGAGAGCCAAAGATGGGACGCTTTATCCCTTTCATGGTTATTTCGGGATACTTCTGCAAAGTTGCATCATTGGAGGCGCTCGCAAAATCATCGGTGTAGCTCACAAGTGCCGACAGGTTGTATAATTGCCAGTTTTTGACCAGACGAACTGTCGAATTGAGCGAGCCAAGGGATTCGTCGCCGTAAAACGGAACTTTCTTGAATCTATCCCCTTCCGTGGCCGAATAATTATCAAGGTAATAGCTATGTGAGGAAAAGTCTTTGAAGTAAAAGCTATCGGAAACCTTGTGGATATCTGTCCTGAGGGAAAATGTAGGGTCGAAAGTGGTTTCGTGATTCAGGTATAATGACCACCTCTTGTGGTCGGACTGCCAGTCCCTGCCTATTCCTCCGGTTGTTTCGCCTGTTTCATTGATACGTCCGGTATCATTCATGAAGTCGCCGTAAAAGGTGCCAAATGTATCCTTGCTGATGAAGTATCTGAATTCAACACCTTCTTTAAATCCCCTCTTCTCCATATACCGCTGATAAAATGTCGCATCTGTATCCTCTGAAATCGCCCAGTAAAAGGGAAGTTCGATATCCCAGCCTAACCTCTCCGCCGAATAGCCGATATAAGGAAAAAGGAAACCTGACTGCCGGGTCCTTTTTGCAGGGAACAGTAGATAGGGGGTGTAGAAAACGGGGACGTTACTTGCCAGAAACTCACCATGTTTCAGGGTCCCGTACCCGTCACTGGTCACATCCAGCTCTCTTCCCGTCAAGCGCCAGTCCGGAGAATCTCCATCGCATGTAGTCGCCGTGGCATTTTCAAAATGGTATGAGGCTTCCCCTGTTTTTTCAATTCTTGTACCCTTTATGTAGAAATGATTAGCGACAAAAAACATCTTGCCTTGGTAGGCGACACCAGTCTTTGATTCAACATTAAATTCAACTTTGTCTCCCTCGAGAATATCACCGTCACTGATAAGCATTACATAACCTTCGGCGACGGCATCGTTCGTTGCCTTATTGAGGACTACGGACTCGGCCATCAGGACGCCCCCGGAAAAAACTATTAGGACGTTACCTTTTGCGTGATAGGTGTCTTTCTCCTTATCATAGGCAACACTATCTGCCTCCAGTGTAACCGGTCCCTTGGAAATATCGGGATCAGCAGCATTCGAGTTATAAGCGGGAATGAAACAGCAAAAGATAATTAGACAAATAATGGAATATTGCCGTCTCGCCCTCCGCAGAATCATCACTTTACTGTCCCACTTCCAGACTATTCATTGCAAACAATTACGCTACGAAAATGCCACAGAGAATGCCTTCTTAATTTCACCGATAAGATAAAGGGAACCTGTTACACAAATAAGATCATTCTGATCGGCTATAGATAATGCCCGTTTCAGTGCCTCACGGGAGTTCTTCACGACCTCGATTCTTCTGAGATATTGCTTTGCGACCGGCAGCAAAGCTTCAGGAGGCATCGCTCTTTCTGTATCCGGACTTGTTAAGATCAGCCGATCCCCCAGTGGGAGCAGCTTTTTCAGCATAGCCTTGTAGTCCTTATCCTTAAGAACGCCAAAGATGAAAATTAACTTCTTGTAGGAAAATTCTTCCCTCAGTGCGCGGGCAAGGGTGGAGGCGCCGCCTGCATTATGGGCGCCATCCAGAAGAACCGTTGGCGAATGTTCAATAACTTCCAGTCTTCCTTCCCATTTAACGTCATGAATTCCTTTAAAGACGGCATCGTCATCAACCCCGAACCCCTTCATCGCCAAAGCCTCAATGACGCCGAGAGCTACAGCGGCATTTTCTATCTGATGTCTCCCTTTCAGAGGACAAACGAGGTTATCGTACCTCATCCCAATGCCTCGATAGGAAAATGAACCATCGGGGTGCGTGTCGATCGTCATTTCCCTTCCCAAACTGTATATTGTTGCACCTCTCGTGCGGCATATTTCTTCCAGAAGCTTTTGCAAGCGCCGTTGTTTCACCGCAGTTATACAAACCCCGCCATTCTTAATTATGCCACCCTTCTCCCAGGCAATCTCTTCGAGGCGCCTGCCGAGGTATTCCGTGTGATCGAGGGATATATTCGACACCACAGATACGAGAGGCGAAACCACATTAGTTGCATCGAGTCTACCCCCCATTCCCACTTCCAGAATGGCTAAATCCACCTTTCTCCGGTGGAAATAAAGAAAGGCAACGGCGGTGAGAAATTCAAAGTAGGTTAGATTTTCTGTCGAGTGCGCCTTTACTATTTCTACCCAGGCATCCATATCCTCTCGTGAAATCATTTCGCCGTCGATTCTTATCCTCTCCCGGACATCAATCAAATGCGGAGATGTGTAGAGACCAACACGAAAACCGCCGTGGGACAAAGCTGATGCTACCATAGCCGCAATGGAGCCTTTCCCGTTGGTTCCGCCGACTAAAACTGTCCCATAGGCGTTCTGGGGATTATTCAGGCGTTCAAGGAACCGCGATATAGGATCAAGGCTGAAACGGATGTCTAACCTTTTTAGTCCATCGAGATGTTCAACAGGCGCCAGCATTTGATTCAATGAACCCCAGTCTTTTTCAAGGCTGTGCCGTGGAAAAAGGACTCAGTTGAATTGACCCTGAGCGAGTTATACGAGTCGAAGGGTCTTTGGTTTAGTTCCCTGCAGCTTGGTGCGAAAAACGTGTCCAAGTCTTGTCCCGGGATATCTGTGAGTAACCTTATCAAAAAAAGTCAGATTTGAATGACCTCGCCGTCTTCGAGGACATGAATATCTCTATCTCTTATCATGGCGATCTCTCTCTGGATAGCTTCGCGGTACTGGAGCTTCATGTGATAAAGATAAATATTGTGATTGGGATTATCTAATTTCTTTAATTCTCCCTCCAAACCTGAAGGCGTTAGATGACCTGTCATCTCCGCGACATCTTTCATGCTGTTGGGGAGGGATGTTTCAATAAAGACGGCCTTTAAATCACTCATCTTGTTTGCGGTTTTCCATACCTCTTCAGTGGGACCAGTATCTCCGATAATTATAAATGATCCTTTCTTAGATTCTATTACATAACTGACTGTCTCTATGACATGATTGACTAAGACGGCGGTAATACTCACATCGCCGAGTTTAATCTTTTCCCCAGGCTTTATGGCCTTAAACTTTAGAACCGGATTTTCGGGGCTGGGAATCAGGGAAAAATCAGGCCAAACTATATTATTGAAGAGATGTGTCCTGAGGGTATCTATGATATTGCGGGTTCCGATAACAGTTAGGGGACGACCTTTCTGCAGATAACAAATATTGTCTGCCAGAAACATTATGTCTCTCACATGATCGAGGTGAGCATGGGTGACAAGGACATAATCTATATTAACTTGTTCTTCAATAGTTAATAAAGATGTAATAGTTCCAGCATCGACAAGGATCTTACCATCCAACAGAAAGCTCGTCGTATTACATCCGGGCGTCTGTGATCCGTGGCAACCCAGTACTCTGATCTGCATCTCTTTCCATCCTATGAGTGGAGTTCCTAATGCTAAGGGCTCATGTCCTTCCTGGTCAGGAAGGTATTCATTCTACCATACGGTCTTAGAACAGGCTTTAACGGCAAGGACTGGTCATGTACTCTCAATGTCAGAAGCCGGCGGAACGCTAGCATACCTTTCCTGTTCAGGCAACAACTTTATAGAACGGTTGTACAACTTGCAGAGAGGGTTCTGTGGTGAATAAAAGACCGGGAATCTTTACCATAACCCTGCAAGGCGAGGCAAGGGGTGCAATGTAAGATAGATTTCTTCCTTACCGGGTAGCTCTTCGAACTTCAATTATTACCGATGATAGAAGCAAATCTAATCCGAATCCTTCTTAACAAAAGGGAAAATGGAAGATTTTCTTGAGGCGCCATGTATCCCTTCTGCAAGGTCGTCTCTATGAGGCTATACATTTACAGGCAGCGTCGCCGAACGAAATAAGCAGAAGTTACAACTCGTAAAACCCCGGCTTGCTAAATCAATAGATTATTATGGTACAACTTTAAAAACTTCATCACCAGGTCGGACTCGATCGGAGACTTTGACACCAATATAGTCTCCTGCCACAGCCTTCTCAACCTTTTGGTTTTCGATCTCCATCGATTCAAGTGTGTTTGTTATATCTGTAGTGTGACCGGTTATTTTGATCGTATCGCCTACTTTCACCTCGCCATTTGTCACTTTTATCGCCGCAACGCACGGCTTCGCAAAAAATTTTACAACTTCGCCTATCTTTTCTTCCGCCATAATGAATCCTCCTTCTCCGTTGCCCAAATAAAAATCACAATCTGACTCTGTAAAGAACCGTTGATGAGTTGAGACTATTGGAAAAATGATAACTTGATATGAAGTATATTTTTTCTGACAAAAAAACAAGAGAAAAAAGAAAAGCAGGGTTGGCGAAAAATCCCTGCTTTGCTCTAAACATAAGAAATCGTGCGAAGCGCCGTGCTACTTTTGCGAAAGAACCTTCTTCTTTGTTTGATCTGGCCCGATATCTCGGATAAACTCAATTATAGACACGGGGGCATTATCACCTGTGCGATTACCCATCTTTACTATTCTCGTATAACCGCCTGCACAGTCACGATACCGCAACGAAAGTTCATCAAAAAGTTTCCCTACAACTTCCCTGTCCCTCACGTAGGAAAGCGCCTGTCTCCTTGCATGAAGATCGCCTTTCTTCCCTAGGGTAATCATTTTTTCAGCAACTTTTCTCAATTCTTTCGCTTTGGCATCAGTCGTCGTAATCTTCTCATATTTCAAAAAAGATGTTACCATGTTTCTCAACATAGCTTCCCTATGACTCTTAGTTCTGCCCAGCTTTCTTCCTGATTTCCCATGACGCATCTAACTATCTCCCTTCTCGGCTAAGCATCAAACTCTTCATTCTTTAGCACCGAAGTCACCAATCTCTTTCCTCTCTTCCTTATTCCAGGGAGGTAAATCGAGTTTCATACCAAAGCTGAGTCCCATCTCTGCAAGGATTTCCTTTATTTCATTCAGAGATTTCCTGCCGAAATTCTTGGTCTTTAGCATCTCCGCTTCCGTCTTCTGAACAAGCTCTCCTATCAGGTTAATGCCCGCATTTTTCAAGCAGTTGGCCGATCTTACGGAAAGTTCGAGATCGTCAACATGCCTCAGGAGGTTTTCATTGGCGCTCTCCTTTTCCTCCACTACTTCCTGTTGTTCTTCCTCATCCACATCATCAAAGTTTATAAATATATCCAGCTGCCCCTTCAATATCTTTGCTGCAAAAGCAAGAGCATCCTCTGGAAGGACGCTGCCATCGGTCCATACTTCTATTACAAGGCGATCATAATCAGCAATCTGTCCTACCCTTGCATGGGCAATCGTATAATTTACTTTCTTAATAGGTGAAAAAGCTGCATCAATATCTATAGTCCCTTCAGGTTGATCAGGAGCCCTTTCCCTTCGGGCTGGTACATACCCTTTGCCTGTCTTCACAACAAGTTCAGCCTTAAATTTGTTGCCCCCCGAGAGGGTCGCAATGTGGTGATCGGGATTGAGAATATCCACGGTCCCGTCGGTAACAATGTTTGCTGCAGTCAATATTCCCTCTTTTGAGGTATCAATATGAACGACTCTCGGACCATCCTGATTGAGCTTTAATCGAACGCCTTTGAGGTTCAGTATAATATCTGTTACATCTTCTTTGACCCCTGGAATTGTTGAATATTCATGAAGGACTCCGTCAACCTTCATTGAGACAATAGCCGCTCCCTGAATAGACGACAGCAATACCCTTCTGAGGGCATTTCCGAGAGTAATGCCAAAACCCCGCTCTAAAGGCTGACAGGTAAATTCGCCATAAAAGCGTGTATGCGTGCTCTCATCAATTTCAATTCGCTTCGGTCGTATTAAAGTGCGCCAGCTCTTTTGCATTTTTTAGTTCCTTACCTTTTGGGTATATTTAAAGTATATGACAATGTTATTTTGAATAAAGCTCAACGACTAATTGCTCCTGAACAGGCATAACCAATTCTTCACGGGAAGGCAGGGTTTTTACCAGGCCTCTGAAATTATCCTTATCCAGTTCCAACCATTGTGGTATGCCCCGTCTGGCAACTATTTCCATTGCCTCTACTATTCTTTCCACCTTCCTGCTTTTCTCTCTTACCCTGATCTCGCTGCCTACTTTAACCAAGTAGGATGGGATATTTATCGGTTTTCCATTCACTAAGAAGTGATTATGCCTCACAAGCTGCCTTGCCTCATTTCTCGAATTGGCAAAGCCGATTCGGAAGACCATATTATCGAGACGTCTTTCCAAGAAAAGTAAAAGATTGGTTCCTGTTATCCCTTTCTGTTTGTCAGCCTTTTCAAAATAACTCCTGAATTGTCTTTCTAACAGGCCATACATCCTCTTGAGTTTCTGCTTTTCTCTCAATTGTACGCCGTAATCGGAGTGTTTCCTGCGAAGCTGACCATGATCTCCCGGAGCATAACCCCTCCTCTCAAAGGCACATTTATCACCGTAACACCTGTCCCCCTTGAGAAAAAGTTTCAGGCTCTCTCTTCTGCATAACCGACACACGGATTCTTTATATCTTGCCAAAAAAACCTCCCAATAAAAAAATCAGAATTCTATATGTAGACCCTAAATAAAACCTACCTTATACTCTTCTCCTCTTCGGAGGACGGCACCCATTATGGGGAATCGGCGTAACATCTCTGATAAGACTGATGTTCAAGCCAGCTACCTGCAAGGACCTTAATGCCGATTCCCGGCCTGAACCGGGTCCCTTCACGTACACTTGAACTCGCCTCATTCCATGTTCCTTCGCCTTCTTGACCGCATCCTCAGCTGCCACCTGCGCCGCAAAAGGCGTACTCTTTCTCGAACCTTTAAATCCCTGCGTTCCGGCAGAAGACCAAGCGACAACGTTGCCGCTGAGATCTGTGATTGTAATAATTGTATTGTTAAAGGTAGATTGAATATGCACAACTCCTTCAGTTATGTTCTTCTTTTCCTTTTTTTTCCCTGTTTTTCTTACCTGTTTTGCCATCTTTCCTCCGGATCAATTCCTTCTCTATTTCTTCTTCCCGGCAATCGACCGTCTCGGTCCTTTCCTCGTTCGAGCATTTGTACTCGTTCTCTGGCCCCTGACGGGAAGCCCTTTCCTATGCCTCAGTCCACGGTAAGCCCCGAGATCCATCAATCGCTTCACTGCCATAGACACGTCTCGCCTTAAATCACCTTCGACTTTGTGTTCCTTATCTATGATATTTCTGATGGCGGTTATTTCTGAGTCGGCAACATTATCCGTTTTCTTATCAAGGCTGACACCGGCCTTTTCCAGGATATTTCGCGATCTGCTCCTTCCTATTCCATATATATACGTTAACGCAATTTCCATTCTCTTATTTTTCGGTAAGTCCACTCCCGCAAGTCTTGCCACTTGATAACCTCCTGATGAAAGGGCACTATAGTCTGAATTATCCCTGCCGCTGCTTGTGTTTCGGATTCTCGCAGATAACCCTCAACACGCCGCGCCTCTTGATAATTTTACATTTGTCACAAATCTTTTTAACGGAAGACCGCACCTTCACGATATTTGCTCCTTAACAGAGTGGTCTGCGGCTCATAACGTGCCTAATGGTCTGCCGATGGCACATTGCAATGCCGCAAATGCACTCTATATATTTCGGTTTATTTCGTCCGGTATATAATCCTTCCCCGAGTAAGATCGTAGGGAGAAAGCTCAACAGTGACCTTATCGCCCGGCAATATCTTGATAAAATGCATGCGCATTTTTCCGGAAATATGAGCCAGGACGCGGTGTCCATTTTCGAGCTCAACTCGAAACATTGCATTTGGCAAAGTTTCAACGACTTTACCTTCAACCTCAATTGGTTCCTCTTTTGCCATAACTACCTATATCAATAAATTACCAAACTTCCGGAATCAATCAGAGCAGCCGTATACCGGAGGCTTTACCGCTGCAATGGACTGTCCGGCAAAGAGACTAGCCCCAGTCTGCGACAGGCTAATCGTCCGGCCACGGGCGCCGTCAGCACCTATGATTCGACAACCTCGAAAAAAACCCTTTATTGTTTCTTTTTTAATTCATTCTGCTCAGGATATCCGGACCATCCTTTGTTATGGCAATTGAATGCTCGAAGTGGGCCGATAATTTTCCATCTTCCGTCACAACAGTCCAGCAATTATCAGTTACTTTGACCCTGTATGTACCTTCATTGACCATCGGTTCAATAGCCAAAACCATGCCGGTCTTCAGTTCTATTCCTCTGCCTTTTATGCCATAATTGGGTATCTGCGGTTCCTCGTGAAGTTTCTTGCCAATTCCATGGCCCACAAAATCTCTCACAACAGAAAATCCAGCAGTCTCAACCCGCATTTGAACGGCGGCCGATATATCGCCGAGACGGTTTCCGGCTCTTGCCTCCCTGATGCCATCGTAGAGTCCTCGTTCAGTAACGCGAATTAACCTTGCCGCTTCTTTGGAAACATCACCGACAGGCACCGTTATGGCAGCATCCCCATAATATCCCTTATAATATGCCCCGAAATCGAGGCTCACGATATCCCCCGCGTCTAAAACCCTATTCGACGGTATTCCATGAACGACTTCCGAATTAACCGATATGCAAAGTGAATTAGGATAGCCCATATAACCCTTAAATGCAGGTACCGCCCCCTTCTTACGAACAAGCTCTTCTGAACACATATCCAGCTCGCCGGTGGTTACACCAGGTCTGACCTTTTCCTTCAGCCTGTTCAATATCTCAGCAACGATATGGTTGCTCGCCCTCATCTTTTCAATCTCTTCTGGCAGCTTCAGGACAATCATGCTACTGAATATGGTATCATTACCGCCGTTTCGCAATGCGGCCTTTCTTCATGAACCCCTCATACTGTCTCGTCAGCAAATGGGTTTCGATCTGGCCCGCCGTGTCAAGCGCAACACCGACCACAATCAAGAGGGCGGTGCCTCCAAAATAAAATGGGACACTGAAGTAACTTATCAGTATACTGGGAAGGACACAAACAGCTGATACATATATGGCACCGCCAAATGTCAGTTTTGACAAGACATCATCAATATATTCCGCTGTTTTTTTACCTGGTCTTATGCCGGGAACGTACCCGCCATATTTTTTCATGTTATCGGAAACATCCACAGGATTGAATACGACAGCAGTATAAAAATAACAGAAAAATACGATAAAGACGACATACATCGATTCATAAACCATTTTCCCGGGAATCAAAGCGTCTGAAATCAGCTTCATCCATGGGTGATCGATGAAGTTAGCGATTGTCGCCGGGAACATTATGATTGAAGATGCAAAGATCGGAGGAATGACGCCTGCCGTATTCACTTTCAGAGGAAGATGGGTCGTCTGTCCCCCATACATCTTTCGTCCGACAACACGCTTTGCATATTGTACTGGTATTCTCCTCTGACCGCTCTCCACAAAGACGATGACCCATACGACGGCAATCATCATAACAACGAGTATTATGATGAAAAAAATGCCCATCTCGCCCGCGGATAGCAGTGTAAATGTTTGATAGATCGCTGCTGGTCCCCTGCAGACAATACCGGCAAAGATGATCAGCGATATTCCGTTACCTATGCCTTTTTCTGTAATCTGTTCCCCCAGCCACATGATGAATGCCGTGCCTGCAGTCAGTGTAATCACCGTCATGAGGCGAAAGTTCCAGCCGGGCTCCATAACAATGGAAACCCCCGAAGGTCCGGCCATATTTTCCAATCCGACGGAAATACCGAAGCCCTGAATGAGACTTAAGAGCACCGTCCCGTAACGGGTATACTGGGTAATTTTTCTTCTTCCCGCCTCACCTTCCTTGGAAAGTCTCTCCAAATGGGGAATAGCAATGGTCAGCAGTTGAAGAATAATTGAGGCGCTAATATAGGGCATGATGCCAAGGGCGAAAACTGAAAGATTGGAAAGCGCACCGCCGGCAAACATGTCAAAAAATCCAAGTAATGAATTCTTCGCCTGTTCGAAATAAGCAGCTAAGGCTGCTGTATCGATGCCAGGCGTGGGCACATGTGCACCTATTCTGTAAACAGCTAAGAGCAGAAACGAGTAAAGAATTCTTCTCTGAAGCTCCGGAATCTTCCCGATATTTTTTAAGCCATCTAACAAATCAGATAACCCCTACTATCGACCCGCCGGCAGCCTCAATCTTGTCCCTGGCCCCACGACTTATCATATCAACCTTCAGCGATATCGGATAATCTATGTTGCCTTTGCCCAAGACTTTGATACCGTCCCCTATTCTCTTCACCAGGCCGGCGTCTAAGAGGGAAGTTTTGTCAATAACAGAACCCTCGGGAAATCTTCTCAATTGATCTATATTAATGGTGACAATCTTTCTACGAAAAGGGTTACGAAACCCTCTTTTCGGTAATCTTCGTGAAAGGGGCATCTGTCCACCCTCGAAACCTGGTCTGACTCCTCCTCCTGAACGGGCATTCTGACCTTTATGTCCCTTGGTAGATGTGCCGCCATGCCCTGATCCATCACCGCGGCCAATTCTTTTTCTTTTTTTTCTTGAGCCCTCTGGCGGCTTCAATGAACTCAAATTCATGCCTTGCTCCCCTTAAGCTCTTCCATAAACACCAGATGACTCACTTTTCTAATCATGCCACGAATCTCAGGTGTATCCTCTAGCAGGACAGTTTTGTTCAATTTCCCCAGTCCCATCCCGCGAAGTATCTGCCGCTGTTTCTGTGGCCTGCCTATATAGCTTTTCACCATTGTTATTTTGAGCTTCTTATCCACAATTTGTCCCTCTATTACGCGCATACTGATTCTTACAAGCTCATAAGAGGTCATTCATTAGTACCGGTTCACGACCTTTTATGAAATCATCAATTATCAGCGCCAGTTTTCCCTCTCAGGGTCGAAATTTCCGCCGGGTCCTTCAATTGACAAAGACCATCAATTGTAGCCTTGACCAGATTGTGCGGGTTGTGTGAACCTAAACATTTTGTCAGTATGTTATGGACTCCCGTAACTTCAAGAACCGCTCTCACTGCCCCTCCTGCAATGAGACCAGTTCCTTCGGAAGCAGGCTTCAGGAGAACCCTGCCTGCACCATACTTTCCAATAACCTCGTAGGGAACCGTCCTATTGGAAATGGCAACTTTAACCATGCTTTTCTTGGCCCTTTCCATACCCTTTCTGATCGCCTCCGGAACCTCGTGGGCCTTTCCCAGACCGGCACCCACAGATCCATGGCCGTCTCCAACGACGACTATAGCACTGAACCGAAACCTCCGCCCGCCCTTGACGACTTTGGCTGTTCTGTTAATTGCTATGACTCTGTCAAGAAGTTCTAATTCTTCCATATCCTCAGTAATAACCATTCCCTTCGAGTAATGTAGACCCAAACCTAGAATCTTAACCCTGACTCTCTTGCCCCCTCGGCAAGCGCCTCAACACGCCCGTGATACAGGTAACATCCTCTGTCAAAAACAGCATGTTCTATACCCAGAGCCTTCAATTTTTTTGAAACAAGCTTGCCCACTTTCTTCGCTGCATCAACCTTCTTAGAACCATCAAGGGTACCCTTGATTTCCTTGCTCAGCGTTGAAACCTCAGCCAGCGTCCGCCCGACATCGTCTGCAATAGCCTGAACATATATATGTTTAGAACTTCTAAAAATAGAAAGACGCGGCCTAGTCTCCGTGCCGAATATTTTTCCTCTCACCCTCTTCTTACGTTTAATTCGTATCTTTTCTACTTTTTTCGATGCCAATTCTCTACCCCTTATGCGTTCAGCATCACACCGTTAAATATGTTTTCAAACCATTGACGAATCAATACATTAGGCCCCGACGGACTTACCCACTTTTCTTCTAACCTTTTCGCCAACATACCTTATCCCTTTTCCTTTATAGGGTTCAGGTTTTTTTAGATCTCTAATTTCAGCGGCAACTCTTCCCACGAGTTGTTTATCAATTCCACTGACCATAATATTGACCTGTTTATCAACCTTTACATCTATTCCCTTAGGAATCCTGTATTCTAAAGGACTAGAAAATCCTAGAACTAATCTGAGAATGTCATTACTCTTCTCGGCACGGTATCCGATACCTGAGAGTTCCAGACCCCTCTGAAAGCCAACAGTAACACCCATCACCATATTCGCCACCAGTGTTCTCACAAGACCGTGATAGGCTTTCCCTTTTCTAGTCTCAGACGATGTTTTCACCTCTATAGTCCCGTTATTTATGGTTACCTCGACGCCATAGGGTATTTCCATAGACAGGATCCCATTGGGACCCTCGACTTTGACTGTCGATTTATCCCGACTGATCTTCACCCCTTGAGGAATTATAACGGGTTTCTTACCGACTCTTGACATTGAATAAATCTCCAGATACTAAATGACCATGTCGAAGAAGATTTCTACCACACATTGCAGAGTACTTCTCCACCCAGTTTCGACTCACTTGCTTCTTTATCTGTTAAGATCCCCTTTGATGTGGAGAGAATCGCAATACCATAACCGTTCAATACCTTTGGTATCCTTTCACTTCTCACATAGACCCTTCTTCCAGGCTTACTGACCCTTTGAATGCCCGTAAGAACCGACCTTTTGGCGTCGGCATATCTTAGGTATATTCTCAACACCTGATGTCCGCGCGCATCTTTCTTAATATCGTAGCCGCTTATATATCCCGATTTTTTCAATACTTTTGCGATGTTGAGATTGATCCTGGACAAGAGAACATCCACGTTCTTGAATCGTACATTGTTGGCATTACGAATTCTTGTTAACATATCAGCGATAGGATCTGTCATCCCCATAACATTACTCCTTAATATAACTTACCAGCTAGACTTAATGAGCCCGGGAATTTCGCCCTTCAGAGCAAGATTCCTCAGGCAGATTCTGCACATGTCGAATTTTCTGTAGTAAGCTCTCGGCCTACCGCATATGGGGCAACGGTTGTAAACCCTCACTGAAAATTTTGGATTCCTTCTCGCTTTTGCAATCAAGGACTTCTTTGCCACACCTATTCCTCCAGATATCTTTCCTATTCCCTTTATCAGTTTCTAAATGGTAAACCCATGAATCGAAGAAGTTGCCTCGCCTCTTCATCCGTTTTGGCAGTCGTTGCGATTACAATATTCATCCCCCTGATCTTATCAATTTTGTCATAATCTATTTCAGGGAAGATTATCTGCTCCTTCAATCCAATAGCGAAATTTCCTCTCCCGTCGAAAGATTTCGGCGATATTCCCCTGAAATCACGGACTCTTGGAAGCGCAACATTGACAAGCCTATCAAAAAACTCATACATCCTGTCTCCCCTTAGTGTAACCCGGCATCCTATTGACATGCCTTGGCGAAGCTTAAATGTGGCTATCGACTTCCTTGCTTTTGTTATCACGGGCTTCTGCCCTACAATCATGGAGAGGTCCGCGACTGCACTTTCCAACGCTTTTATGTTCTGAATTGCTTCACCGACGCCCATATTGACGACTATCTTGTCGAGTTTCGGCACCTGCATGCGGTTCTTATAATTGAACTCTTTAACTAGAGAAGGTACGACCTTTTTTATATAATAATCTCTCAGTCTCGCCATTTTATCTTGACCTATGTGTCCAATATATCGTTACATTTTTTACAAACTCGTGTCTTCGCCCCATCTTCCAGGAGCTTGTATCCGACCCTGACACCTTCATCACACTTATTGCACAGGAACATGACGTTGGAGATATTGATCGGCCCTTCTTTCTCCACGATTCCACCCTTCCCTTTCTGATCAGGCTTCTTATGCCTCTTAACGATGTTCAACTTCTCGACAACCACTCGGTCTTTATCATTTATGACCTTCAGAACCTTACCGGTTTTTCCCTTTTCTTTGCCGGTAATCACTTTCACCATATCGCCTTTTTTCAGTCGTTTGACCTGCATTTCCTATACCCCACTCCAACCCTTCATAAGACCTCGGGCGCCAGCGAAATGATCTTCATAAACTGCTTAGCCCGTAACTCCCTAGCAACGGGGCCAAAAATCCTCGTCCCGATGGGCTCCATTTGATTAGTAATCAGGACAGCAGAATTATCATCAAACTTCAGATAAGATCCGTCGGGCCTCCGTACTTCTTTTGCGGTACGCACGACAACCGCTTTCATGACATCCCCTTTCTTGACCTTCGAATTGGGAATGGCTTCCTTTATAGAAACGACAATCACATCACCAACGCTGGCAAACCTTCTTTTCGACCCGCCAAGAACCTTAATACATGCGACCTTCTTGGCACCTGAATTATCTGCCACATTTAAAATAGTCTGCATCTGAATCATGATATCACCATACCTGTTCAGGAATCATTTATCACCGAACAGAATTTCTTCCGTAGATTTTCAGTTATTTGGCCCTTTCAATTATTGTGCGCATTCGCCACCGCTTTTCCTTGCTCAATGGCCTTGACTCAACTATGAGTACTTTATCACCAATATTGCATGCATTTCCCTCATCGTGGGCTTTGTACTTGACATATCGTCTCATATACTTGTGAAACACGGAATGCTTGACCAGCCTCTCTGCACGGACTACAATTGTCTTGTCCATCTTGTTGCTGACCACTACACCTTTAATGATTCTCTTATTGCCGCGTTCCCTCATATCTTCTGAACCTCCCTTTCCCTGAGCACTGTCCTAATACGTGCAATACTTTTCCGAACAGAACTCATCATCGCAGGAGATTCCAACTGACTCGTCGTATGTCGCAGTCGGAGCTTGAAAAGTTCCTCAACAAGCTCTTTATTTTTTTGGACCAATTCATCAGTATCAATATCTCTTATCTCTTTAATCTTCACCCAATTATCTCCCTTGATAGAAACTTAGTTGCAATCGGAAGCTTATGAGCAGCCAGTCTAAAGGCTTCACGGGCAACTTCTTCCGTAACCCCCTCCATTTCATAAAGGACAGCACCAGGTTTCACAACTGCAACCCACCCTTCAGGTGCTCCCTTTCCTTTTCCCATACGGGTTTCCGCCGGTTTTTTCGTTATTGACTTATGAGGAAATATTCTTATCCAGATTTTCCCTCCTCGTTTGACATGGCGGGTCATGGCAACACGGGCAGCTTCAATCTGCCGGGATGTGATCCAGCCGCATTCGGCGGCCTGAAGGCCATACTCTCCAAAAGCCACGAAACTTCCCCTGGTTGCCTTGCCACTCATGCGGCCCCTCTGTACTTTCCTGTACTTAACCCTCTTTGGCATCAACATAATTCAACGACCTCTGTTGTCACAGCAAAAAACAATAACCTTTAAGCAGAAACCCTGATTCCTAAAGAATATCAAAATCCAAAACATTTAAAATTCAGAGTCGCATCTTAAATCTTGTATAGAATTTCGACATTAGGATTCAGGATTTATTTTAGCCTATTTATCTGCCCCCTTCTTGCTCGGAAGCACCTCTCCGTGGAATATCCATACCTTTATACCAATAAGTCCATAGGCAGTATTCGCTTCTGCAAACCCCCAGTCAATATCAGCCCGCAGGGTGTGCAGGGGTACCCTTCCTTCTCTGTACCATTCGGACCTCGCCATTTCGGCTCCGCCAAGCCTGCCGGCACAATTTACTCTGATTCCCTTGGCGCCAAATTTAAGGGAAGAGGTAACACATTTTTTCATGGCCCTCCTGAAGGCAACACGTCGCTCCAGCTGAAGGGCTACATTCTCAGCAACGAGCTGTGCGTCTACTTCAGGCTTGCGCACCTCGAGTATGTTGATAATAATCTCGCTCTTTGAAACCCCTTCAAGTTCCTTCTTCAGTTTCTCAATCTCTGAGCCCTTCTTGCCTATGATGATTCCCGGACGAGCCGCATAAATGTTGACCTTGGCCTTGCTGGCAGCCCTTTCTATCTCTATCTTTGAAATACCCGCATGATAGAGTTTCTTTTTCAGGTATTTCCTAATATTGATATCCTCATGAACCAGCTCCCCGTAATTCTTCTCTGAAAACCACTGCGATCGCCACGTCTTTATACCGCCCAACCTGAAACCGATCGGGTTAACCTTCTGCCCCAAATTTCACCTCCTCAATTCTTACTCTTCATCCAAAATAATCGTTATGTGACTCATCCTTTTCTTTATGGATGCCGCCCTCCCCTGTGCCCTTGCCCTCCATCTTTTAAGTGAAGGACCCTGATCCACAAAAATATCCTTCACATAAAGGATGCTCTCATCGATGTTAGGGTTCTGTTTTGCATTAGCAACTGCGGATTTCAAAACTTTACTGATGATACCTGCAGAATATTTCCTCGTAAATTGCAGTATCGTCTTCGCCTCGTCAATTTTCTTCCCCCTCACTAAATCGACCACCAATCGAGCCTTCTGAGGAGAAACTCGAATATACTTGGCAACTGCCCTTGCTTCCATATCACTAAACTCCAACCACCGATCTCAGCTTAAGTTATTATCTCCGTACCTTCGTTTTCCGATCACCCGCATGGCTGAAAAACGTTCTCGTCGGTGCAAATTCACCGAGTTTATGTCCCACCATGTTTTCTGTAACAAAGATTGGAATATACTTCTTCCCGTTATGAACTGCAAAGGTATGCCCTATCAATTCAGGAGTAACTGTTGACCGGCGAGACCAAGTCTTTATGACACTCTTGCTTCCCGACTCTTCAGCCTTTCTGACCTTGTCGAGGAGCTTCTCATTAATGTATGCCCCCTTCTTAATTGAACGCGCCACCTTCTAACCCCTTCTCTTGACAATGTATTTATCAGTATTTTTGTTTTTCCGTGTCTTATGCCCTTTTGTCGGAACGCCCCATGGTGTGCAGGGATGTCTTCCTCCAGACGATTTGCCTTCACCTCCGCCCATAGGATGATCGACGGGATTCATGGCCACGCCCCTCACCTTGGGGCGTCTTCCCAGCCACCTTGACCGACCGGCTTTGCCGATGCTAATATTTTCATGATCAATATTGCCCACCTGCCCGATGGTCGCCTTGCATTCGAGCAAGATTTTTCTTACCTCTCCTGAAGGGAGTCTAACTTGAGCATAACCTTCTTCCTTGGCCATAAGCTGCCCGTATGTCCCCGCCGATCGGATCAGCTGGCCTCCACGCCCAACCTTCAGCTCCACATTGTGAATAAGGGAGCCGAGTGGTATATTTTTTATGGGCATAGTGTTTCCGGGTTTGATATCGGCCCTTTCGGAGCTTACGACAGTATCGCCTACGTCCATTTTTGACGGGGCGATGATATACCTCTTCTCGCCATCGAGATAATGCAGCAAGGCAATTCGTGAACTCCGATTGGGATCGTATTCCAATTCCGCTACCTTGGCAGGAATTTCCACTTTGTCTCGCCTGAAATCAATTGCCCGGTATCGCCTCTTATGACCGCCTCCAACGTGCCTCATTGTTATTCTTCCATAGCAATTTCGTCCACCCGTACGTTTCAGAGGTATGAGCAAACTTTTTTCAGGCACAGTTCGCGTGATCTCATCAAAATCTGAGCACGTTTGGAATCTTCTGCCCGGCGATGTTGGTTTATATTTCCTTATAGCCATCCGACTGTATCTCTCTCCCGTTTAGACACCTTCATGAATTTCAATACGATTGCCGGGGGCAAGGGTGACAATTGCCTTTTTCCACGAACGCTTTTCACCCATAATCCTCCCAACCCTCTTTTTCTTTCCGATAATATTCAGAACATGAACATCCAACACTTTTACTTTAAAGAGCTTTTCCACTGCCGTGGCAACCTCAATCTTGTTTGCCCTTCGATCTACTTCAAAGATATACTTATTGCTTTCATCCTTCGCATTAGTACTCTTTTCAGTAATCAGCGCCCTTCTAATAATATGATAAATATCCATTATGATAATAACGCCCCTTCAATTATCTTCACCGATGGTTCAAAGAGAACCACATGATCGTAGTTCAGAAGGTCATAAACATTAATTCCCTCCGACCGAATCAATTTGATTCCCTCCACATTTCTTGAGGATTTCTCTAAGACAGGATTAGATTTGTCTAAAACAAGCAAGGCCTTTTTCAAACCGAATCGATCAATAACCTCCTTGAACTTCTTTGTCTTAATTTCGTCCATGGGAAAATCTTTCAGTATCAATATCTTCCCTTCCCTTACTTTCATGCTCAGGGCAGACATCAAGGCCAGTTTCCTGACTTTCTTCGGAACCTTGTACGCGTAACTCCGCGGATGAGGACCGAACACAACCCCGCCACCCCGCCACAGAGGAGACCTTATCGTACCGGCTCTCGCCCTGCCTGTGCCTTTCTGGCGCCAAGGTTTCTTGCCACCTCCTCTGATTTCCTTCCTTGTCTTGGTTGACGCGGTACCGCACCTTTTCCCTGCCATCTGCATTCTCACCACATCATGCAGTACGGCTTCATTGACCTCCGCACCGAAGACAGCATCACTCAAATCGATCTCTGATACCCTGTTATTCTCAATATCGTATACACCGGCAACTGGCATTTTATCTACTCCAGATCCTGCTTAACCACCCATTTTAATAGATTGCCTGATAATGACAACGCTATTTCTGCAACCCGGAATAGATCCTTTAACCAAAATTAGATTCCGCTCCGGCCTTACACCCATAACCAATAAATTCTGTATTGTCTTTCTCGCATCTCCCATCTGTCCCGGGAGCTTTTTTCCCTTTAGAACCCGCGATGGCTCTGCACTTGCCCCAATAGATCCAGGCGCCCTATGAAACATTGATCCGTGCGTCGCCCGACCGCCCCTGAAACCATGTCTCTTAACAACACCGGCAAACCCTTTACCTTTTGATGTTCCTACGACATCTATGTAATCTCCAACCTCAAACATATCGACCTTCAGCTCCTGGCCAAGCTCATAGCTATCCGTAGCAGTTCTGAATTCTCTTAGATTACGTAAGAACCCCTTGTTTGCTTTCTTAAGATGGCCCTGTAAGGCCTTCGTCACATTTTTCTGCTTAACGCGTCCGTAACCCAGTTGTATTGCATCATAGCCATCAGTTTTTTGGGTTTTTTTCTGAACGACAACAGATGGCTCAGCCTCGATGACAGTTACCGGGATAGATTCACCGTCTTCTGCAAAAATTTGTGTCATGCCTAATTTTCTGCCGATGAGTAACTTTTTCATGTTCTTTCCATAATATTTGGCACATTCGCAAGAAGTCCAAAAGCGTAAGTGCGCTTCAGACTTCGTCACTGCCTCATAGTTCTGCGTGCGTCCGATTCCTTCAGTTTACGAATCTTTACGAGGGCACCATCATTCCAAATAAATGGCATTCAAGCCCTTCGCACATTACAGCGAAAAGATACTAAACTCTTATAGTCTATCTTACGTATGATCTACACTTTTATCTCAACATCAACACCCGCGGACAGGTCCAATTTCATCAGCGCATCGACAGTAGATTGCGTCGGTTCAATTATGTCAATGAGCCTCTTGTGTGTCCTGATCTCAAATTGCTCCCTTGATTTTTTGTCCACATGGGGAGATCGATTGACGCAAAATTTGTTGATTTCTGTAGGCAGAGGTATGGGTCCAGCCACACGGGCTCCCGTCCTTTTTGCCGTCTCAACAATATCTTCCACAGACCGATCAAGGAGTTTATAATCATATGCCTTGAGGCGGATTCTTATTTTTTGCTCTTTCATGGATTTATCAACCTATAATATACCTTCTACTCAATTATCTTACTAACAACACCCGCTCCTACAGTTCTGCCACCTTCCCTGATGGCGAACCTGAGTTGTTCTTCCATGGCAATGGGGGTAATTAAATCTACTTCAACTTCTATGTTGTCACCAGGCATCACCATCTCAACACCTTCAGGCAGTGTACAGATTCCTGTAACATCCGTGGTTCTGAAATAGAACTGGGGACGATAACCGGGAAAGAATGGCGTATGCCTTCCGCCTTCTTCTTTGGTCAGAACATAGACTGCCGCTTTAAATTTCGTATGGGGTGTTATTGATCCCGGTTTTGCCACAACCTGACCCCTTTCAACCTCTTCTCGTTTGGTGCCTCGGAGGAGAACGCCAATGTCATCACCTGCCCTGCCCTCATCGAGGGTCTTGCGAAACATTTCCACACCTGTGCAGACTGTCTTAAACGTAGGTCTGAAACCGACTATTTCCACTTCATCTCCCGTTCTGATGATACCTCTTTCTGCCCTACCGGTAACCACGGTCCCCCGACCTGATATGGAAAACACGTCACCAATAGGCATGAGGAAAGGCTTATCCAAGTCGCGGGCAGGCTCAGGAATATAAGAATCGACGGCATCCATTAACTCCCAAATAGACTTCGCATCAGGCGAATCTGGATCATCAGTCTCCAAAGCCTTCAAGGCCGACCCTCTGATGATGGGAACCTCGTCACCGGGAAATTCATACTGCGTTAAAAGCTCTCTCAATTCAAGTTCCACTAGATCCAGGATTTCCGGGTCATCTACAAGGTCGATCTTGTTCAAATAGACTACGATATAGGGAACCCGAACCTGTCTTGCGAGGAGGATGTGCTCTCTTGTCTGAGGCATGGGCCCATCTGATGCAGCCACCACCAGGATCGTTCCGTCCATGTGAGCGGCCCCTGATATCATGTTTTTGATATAGTCCGCGTGGCCAGGGCAATCTACGTGGGCGTAATGTCTCTTCACAGTCTCATATTCTACGTGTGCAACGTTAATGGTAACTCCCCTTTCTTTTTCCTCCGGCGCATTGTCTATGGAATCAAAGGGTCTGAATTCGGCCAATCCTTTTTTCTGCAAGTGTTTTGTAATTGCCGCCGTCAGGGTAGTTTTACCATGATCTACGTGCCCAATGGTGCCAATATTCACATGCGGTTTTGTCCTCTCAAATTTCTTCTTAGCCATATCCATTACCTCCTTCAACTTTAAATGGTTCGTTTATTCACTATACTTTTTATCCTTCATCGATTGTCTTTAGTCTGTCAATAACCAGTTTTGCCTGACTTTCTGATACTGCATGGTAATTAAGAAAACGCATGGTAAAAGTTGCTCTTCCCTGAGTTTTTGATCTAAGGTCAGTAGCATATCCAAACATTTCTGCCAGAGGAACCTCGGCATTAATTGCCTCTAAAGAAGGCCTTGACTCTGTGCTTACGATCTTTCCCCGTCTCGAAGTCAGATTCCCGATTACATCACCCATATATTCTTTGGGGACTATGACTTCCACAGACATTGTCGGTTCCAGCAAGATAGGGTGAGCCCTTCTTGCCCCACTCTTGAATGCCATGGAGGCAGCTATCTTAAACGCCATCTCGGAAGAATCTACGGCGTGAAAAGAGCCATCCACGGCACTGACAATGACATCAACCACGGGAAAGCCCGCCAGAACACCCTCCTCCGTAGCCTCAGAAACGCCCCTTGCCACTGCCGGGATATACTCGCCGGGAATTACCCCGCCGACAATCTTATTCCTGAATTCAAATCCTCGACCTGGTTCATTAGGTTCAATCTCCAGCCACACATGACCGTACTGTCCCCTGCCGCCGGACTGTTTAACAAACCTGCCTTCAGATCTGATTCTCTTCCTGATAGTCTCCTTGTAAGCCACCTGCGGACTACCGATGTTGGCGCCTAATCCAAATTCTCTCGATAGCCGATCGACGATAATTTCTAAATGCAGCTCTCCCATCCCCGAGATTAAAGTTTGACCCGTATCTTTGTCGACCTTAACCCTGAAGGAAGGATCTTCACGGGAGATCTTTCTAAGAGCCGTATCCAGTTTTTCCTCATCCGCCTTCGTTTTTGGCTCTATGGCTATGGCAATAACGGGATCGGGAAACTCCAGAGTCTCCAATACAAGAGGATGTTCCGTATCACAAAGGGTATCGCCAGTAGTCGTCAGGTTTAGACCCACAGCGGCCGCAATGTCACCGGTGCGTACTTCCTTGATCTCCTCCCTCTTATTGGCATGCATCTTTAGCAGGCGCCCCATTCGTTCCTTTTTTCTCTTGGACACATTATATACATGAGAACCGGCAGAGAGCACACCGGAGTACACCCTGAAATAGGTCAACTGGCCAACATAGGGATCAGTTACAATTTTAAAGGCTAACGCTGAAAAAGGTTCATCATCACCCGGCATTCTTTCTATCTTCTCTCCCTTAATACCCCTGCCGACCACCGGAGGCATATCCAGCGGAGAGGGAAGGTAATCGATAACTGCATCCAAGAGAGGTTGAACACCTTTGTTCCTGAAGGCAGAGCCGCACAAAACCGGTGTCGCTTTCAAGGACAACGTGGCCTTCCTGAGGGCGCTTATAATCTCTTCCTGTGAAAGAGCTTCTTCATTAAGATATTTTCTCATCAGGTTTTCATCATGATCGGAGAGAAACTCGATGAGATTCTCTCTCTCCTGACGAGAGGCATCAAGAAGATCAGACGGAATCTCACTGACGGTGAACTTAGCCCCCAGGGAATATTCATCGTATATGATCGCCTTCATACGTACAAGATCGATTACTCCCCGGAAAAATTCTTCCCTGCCGATGGGCATCTGAACGGGTATCGGATGCGCCCCGAGCCTGTCACGGATTGCGGCAACAACCTTCTCAAAATCAGCCCCTACCCTATCCATCTTATTGACAAAGATAACTCGCGGAACGCGATACTTGTCCGCTTGACCCCAAACCACCTCGGACTGTGGTTCCACGCCACCCACTGCGCAGAAAAGGGCAACAGCACCGTCTAAAATTCTCAAAGATCTTTCCACTTCTATTGTAAAGTCAACATGGCCGGGCGTATCGATGAGGTTTATGCGGTGGTTGCTCCACGTGCATGTAGTAGCCGCAGCCGTGATGGTTATACCCCGCTCCTGCTCCTGCTCCATCCAATCCATGGTGGCCGTTCCTTCATCGACCTCACCCATCTTGTAGGAGCCGTGAGTATAATAAAGGATCCGCTCGGTTGTTGTCGTCTTGCCGGCATCAATGTGCGCCATAATGCCGATATTGCGAAGACTTTGTAAAGGAACAATGCGTGCCAATTAATATTCACCCAAACCTTCAAGTAAAGCTAAAACCGGTAGTGGGCAAATGCCTTATTCGCCTCTGCCATCTTGTGAACGCTTTCTCTTTTCTTGACAGAAGCGCCTCTGTTGTTAGCGGCATCGATCAATTCGGCGGCAAGCTTTTCTTTCATGGTTTTTTCGGCACGCTCTTTTGCATGGAGAATTAACCAGCGAATCGCCAGAGCAACTCTTCTCTCCGGCACAACTTCAGTTGGCACCTGATACGTAGAGCCTCCGACACGTCGTGATTTTACTTCTATCACAGGCTTGACGTTACTTACGGCCTTCTCAAAAACTTCCACAGGCTGCTCTTTCGTTCTCTTTTCAATAATATCGAAAGCCCCGTAGAAAATTGACTCTGCAGTGCTTTTCTTGCCCTTCCTCAACAGACAATTAATAAATCTCGCCACAAGCTTATTATTACACTTTGGATCCGGTATTACTTCTCTTTTTGTAATTTCTCTTCTTCTCGGCATGACCTATTCTCACTTAGCTCGGCTTTTTAGCCCCGTATTTTGATCTGCCCTGCTTTCTGTCCTGAACACCTACGGCATCGAGCGTGCCTCTGATAATGTGATACCGTACACCCGGAAGATCTTTGACCCTGCCACCTCTAACCAAAACAACGGAGTGTTCTTGAAGGTTGTGGCCTACTCCCGGTATATAAGATGTCACCTCATAACCGCTGGCGAGACGAACCCTTGCTACCTTTCTCAAAGCAGAATTTGGTTTCTTTGGTGTGGAGGTATACACTCGAACACAAACACCCCGTCTCTGTGGCGAACCAGCCAGAGCAGGCGTTGACGTTTTCTTTTGTATTTTCGCCCTTCCCTTGCGGACCAATTGATTCAGCGTCGGCATCGTTCCTCCTAGAATTTCCTTAACTTATACCCATTCGTGTACAAAAGGTAATTATCTATCAATTTGCGGCCTTTATGTCAACATTTTTTTCAATTAATTTTTCATTTATTTCCTGACTTTCCAGTTCGACTGCGCTCTCGGCATCCGCCACCTTGATGCCCAGCTTCCTGTACATAGGAAGACCAGTTCCTGCCGGAATCAGTCGCCCCATTATTACATTCTCCTTGAGCCCCCTTAAATAGTCTATCTTTCCGGCAAGGCTTGCTTCCGTAAGGACACGTGTTGTCTCCTGGAAGGAGGCAGCAGATATGAAACTCTGCGTGCTCAGAGATGCCTTGGTAATGCCCAGAAGCATCGGTTCCCCGATAGCGGGCTTTTCCCCCTTACTAACGACTCGCTCGTTTTCTTCCTGGAAACGATATCTTTCGACCTGCTCATCAGCGATGAATGCCGTGTCGCCCGGGTCTTTCACTTTCACCCTGCGCAGCATCTGGCGTACAATTATCTCCATATGCTTGTCATTGATCTTCACTCCCTGAAGTCTGTACACCTCCTGCACCTCATCCACGAGGTACCGGGCCAACGCTTTTTCGCCTTTGATCGCAAGAAGATCATGGGGATTGTGTACACCATCCATCAGCGCTTCACCGGCTTGAATCCTGTCGCCTTCCTGAACGCTGACATGTTTTCCTTTAGGAATGAGATATTCCTTATCTTCTCCCACGTCCGGGGTGATAATTACTTTCCTTTTCCCCTTTGCATCTTTACCGTATGACACCGTGCCGTCAATCTCACTTATAACCGCGAATTCTCTAGGCTTTCGAGCCTCAAAAAGCTCTGCGACTCTTGGAAGACCTCCCGTGATATCCTTGGTTTTAGTCGTTTCTCTGGGAATCTTGGCAACACTGTCGCCTGCTTTGACCTTATCGCCCTCGGAAACCACAATATTTGCACCCACGGGCAGGAGATATCTTGCTACGGAATGCGTACCGGGGATCTTAACTGTCTTGCCTTTCTCGTCTTTGATGGAAACCCGCGTACGTAGGTTTGCACCCTTATATTCGACTATAACCTTTCTTGAGAGACCGGTTACTTCATCGACCTGTTCCTGCATTGTCTTTCCTTCTAATATGTCGCCATACTTTACAGTCCCGTCAACCTCGGCAAGTATCGGTATGGAAAAAGGATCCCATTCCGCAAGCAGATCCCCCGTCTTCACGACGTTGCCATTTTTGACTTTGAGATGGGCTCCATAGGGGACCGGGTATTTCCCGCGGCTTCTGGCCTGTTCATCAAGAACATGAACTTCTCCGTTTCTGTTCATGACGACAATATCCTTCCCATGACCCTTTACCGTATTGAGATTCACGTACTTTACGGTGCCGTCATGCCTTGCTTCAAGGGTGGAATGTTCCTCAAACTTTGCAGTACCGCCGATGTGAAATGTGCGCATTGTTAGCTGGGTTCCAGGTTCACCGATGGACTGAGCAGCAATAATACCCACGGCCTCACCTATATTGACGAGATGACCATGAGCCAAGTCTCTTCCATAGCACATGGCACAGACGCCTTGCTTTGATTTGCACGTCAGAACAGATCTTATGTTTACCCTTTCTATACCGGCCCTATCAATTTTCTCTGCTAGGGCTTCATCGATTTCCTCATTCGCATGCACGAGGATTTCACCGGTAAATGGGTCCCTTATTTCTTCAAGAGCAACTCTGCCAAGAACTCTTTCTCCTGCAGCTTCAATAATCTCGCCACCTTCCATTAGGGCTGAAACATAAATTCCATCAATGGTGCTGCAATCATTCTCACTTATAATGCAATCTTGGGCCACATCGACAAGCCGTCTGGTTAGATATCCGGAATTGGCTGTTTTCAGGGCCGTGTCGGCCAGACCTTTCCTCGCACCATGGGTGGATATAAAGTATTGAAGAACAGTAAGGCCTTCTCGGAAGTTTGCGGTGATCGGGGTTTCGATAATTTCCCCTGATGGCTTAGCCATCAGACCCCTCATCCCCGCAAGTTGCCTGATCTGAACAGCGCTGCCCCTTGCACCAGAATCGGCCATCATATAGATCGGATTCAGACTTTCTCCCCGTCTCCTCCTCCCAGTAGGTGCCTTATTTTCTTCTGCCCCGATGCCGCTTAACATCTCAGCGGCAATCTTTTCTGTCGCCTGTGACCAGATATCGATGACCTTATTGTAGCGCTCACCATCCGTAATAAGACCATCCATATACTGAGTCTGTACTTTCAAGACCTCCTTATCAGCCAAAGCTACTATATCTTTCTTGTTCTCTGGGATGACCATATCATGGATCGCAATAGATGACCCCGAACTCGTGGCATATTTAAATCCTAAGTCCTTCAGTTGATCTGCCAGTAAGACTGCCGTTTTTGCGCCACACGACCGGTAACAAATATCAATAAGATTCGCCAGCTCCTTCTTATTCATCACTTTATTGATGACATCGAAGGAAATCTCTTGAGGGATAATATCATAAAGAATAACCCTGCCAACGGTTGTATCCTTCAATTCACCGCCGATACGAACTCGTACCTTTGCGTGGAGGCGAACGACATCCGCATCGAGGGCTCTACGGACTTCTTCAGGATCTGAAAAAGTCATCCCCTCCCCTTTGACGTTAGACCTAGCCCGCGTCAGGTAATAAATCCCGAGCACAATATCCTGACTGGGGTTAATAACTGGCTTCCCATTGGCTGGAGAAAGTATATTATTTGTTGACATCATCAGCACTCTGGCCTCTGTCTGAGCCTCAATCGACAGGGGGATGTGGACGGCCATCTGATCCCCATCAAAATCGGCGTTAAATGCCGTGCAGACCAGGGGATGGAGCTGTATCGCCTTCCCCTCAATTAGGACCGGCTCAAAGGCCTGAATGCCAAGCCTGTGCAGGGTAGGAGCTCTGTTGAGCATAACTGGATATTCGCGAACCACTTCATCCAGTGCATCCCATACCTCGGCAGTCTCTCTTTCCACCATCTTTTTTGCACTTTTCACAGTGGTTACATAACCCTTCTCCTCGAGGCGGTTATAGACAAATGGTTTAAAAAGCTCCAGCGCCATCTTCTTGGGAAGACCGCATTGATGAAGCCGAAGATCAGGCCCCACTGTAATGACCGATCGTCCTGAGTAATCAACCCTTTTGCCAAGCAGGTTCTGTCTGAACCTGCCCTGTTTCCCTTTCAGCATGTCGGACAGGGATCTGAGAGGCCTCTTATTGGAACCAGTGATAGCCCTGCCCCTTCTGCCGTTATCGAAGAGGACGTCAACGGCCTCCTGGAGCATTCTCTTTTCGTTCCTAACTATGATCTCCGGCGCGTTTAATTCCTGCAGGCGCTTCAAACGGTTATTTCTATTGATTACCCGCCTGTAAAGATCGTTGAGGTCGGACGTCGCGAAACGGCCTCCATCCAGCGGCACCAACGGTCGCAGATCCGGAGGGATGACAGGCAACACCGTGAGAATCATCCATTCAGGTCTGTTTGTCTTGGATTTTTTCAGGGACTCGATTACTTTCAACCTCTTGACAAGCTTCTTCTTCTTCGTATCAGAAACAGTCGATCTTAGTTCTTCCCGCAGTTCTTCATCGATCTTTATCAGATCTATTTCGTCGAGAAGTTTTCTAACGGCCTCAGCTCCAATCCCAACTTCAAAAGCATCTTCGCCATACTGTTCTCGTAATTCACTTACCTCTTCCTCAGACAGGAGTTCCTTTTTCTTCAGGGGGGTGTTCTTTGGGTCCAGCACTATCCAGTACTCAAAATAAAGAACCTTTTCAAGTTCCTTGAGGCTCAAATCGAGGACATTTCCTATTCGGCTCGGAAGACTTTTGAGAAACCATATGTGAGCCACTGGTGTCGCTAGGGTAATGTGGCCCATCCTTTCTCTGCGGACTTTTGATTGGATAACCTCTACACCGCATTTCTCACATACAACGCCGCGATATTTCATCCGCTTATAGCGGCCACAGAGACACTCGTAATCTTTTACGGGGCCGAATATTTTTGCGCAAAACAGCCCATCTCTTTCCGGCTTGAATGTCCTGTAATTAATCGTCTCAGGTTTCTTGACCTCACCATGGGACCACGAAAGTATCTTCTCCGGCGAAGCAAGTGACATCTTGATTGCGCTAAACCTGATGGGATCCTTTGGTTTTTCAAAATAACTAAAAATATCTTCCACTATTTATATCTCCTGATTATTAGAGGGTTATCAAGTGCAAACCCTAAATTCTAAATGCTGAGCAAAACAAAATCATGTTTCAGGTTCTCACTCTTCTTCAATTAAATCCACATCAAGGCAAAGACTCTGCAGTTCCTTGACAAGAACATTGAATGACTCTGGGAGCCCCGGTTCAAATGTATGCTCACCCTTCACGATAGCTTCGTATATCCTCGTTCTGCCTGCCACATCATCGGACTTAACCGTAAGGAACTCCTGCAGTGAGTAAGCAGCACCATAGGCTTCCATGGCCCACACCTCCATTTCACCAAGCCTCTGACCACCAAATTGTGCTTTTCCGCCAAGGGGCTGTTGAGTCACTAGGGAATAGGGCCCTATGGATCTTGCGTGAATTTTGTCATCAACAAGATGATGTAGCTTCAGCATATAAATCATGCCGACCGTGACCTCATGATCAAAAGGGTCACCGGTCTTCCCGTCAAAAAGAATAGTTTGTCCGTTCTCAGGAAAGCCCGCCTTCTTCAGCATATCCCTGATTTCGCTTTCTTCTGCACCATCAAAAACCGGAGTAGAAACCAAAATACCCCTCTTTAATTTACTTATGAATTCTCTGAGTTTGTCCTCAGAGATACCATCGATAAAACGATCAAAATCAGGCGAGGAATAAATGCTTCGCAATTCCTTTTTCAACCGATCGGTACTGTGATGCTTTTCCAGCATGGCATTGATCTTCTCACCCAACCCCTTTGCGGCCCAGCCTAAATGAGTCTCAAGGATCTGCCCGACATTCATGCGTGAAGGAACCCCTAAAGGATTCAAAATGATGTCAACAGGTGTTCCATCCTTAAAATAAGGCATATCTTCTTCCGGGAGTATCCTCGACAATACCCCTTTATTACCGTGCCTTCCGGCCATCTTGTCACCTACGGAAAGTCCTCTTTTGATGGCGAGATAAACTTTGACCATTTTGATCACTCCTGGGGGAAGTTCATCGCCTGCCTTCAGCTTGCTGATTTTCTCCTCAAAGAATGCCTCAATGATCTCCTTTTTTCTCTCATAATTTGCAATCAAAGTGCCTATTTTTTCCTCTGCCGCCTCATCGCGGACAAGAGAAATTTCCTTCCACAGGCCAAACGGTATCTTTTCCAGAACTTCTTTTTCAATTGATTCTCCTTTTTTCAATAACATCTTTTTCTTCTTTGGATCGACCAGCTTTGAGGCAGAAGTTTTTCCGACGAGCATGCTGGCAATATTGTTTCTGACGCTTTCCGTGATGATTCTGATTTCGTCATCCCGGTCTTTAAACAAATCTCTCATGGCTTCATCTTCGATGGATTGCGTTCTGTGGTCCCTTTCAGAACCTTTTCTGGTAAATACTTTGGCATCTATCACTGTACCTTCAACACCAGGGGGAACTCGGAGAGATGTGTCCCGAACGTCGCTTGCCTTTTCACCAAATATCGCCCGAAGTAGTTTTTCCTCCGCAGATAATTGAGTCTCTCCCTTCGGGGTGATCTTTCCAACAAGAATATCCCCTGATTTCACAAATTCGCCCATCCTGATAATGCCGCTTTCGTCAAGGTTCCTGAGGGCCTCCTCTCCTACGTTAGGAATATCCCTTGTGATCTCCTCCTTACCCAGCTTCGTATCTCTCGCCATTGTCTCGAATTCTTCAATATGAATCGATGTGTAGATGTCATCTTTTATGAGTCTTTCGCTTACCAGTATAGAATCTTCATAGTTGTATCCCCCCCATGACATGAAAGCGACCATCACGTTTCGCCCTAATGCAAGTTCCCCGGAATCCGTGGCGGGGCCATCAGCAATGATATCACCCTTGTTGACCAAATTTCCCTTATTTACAATTGGCTTCTGGTTAAAGCAGGTATCCTGGTTTGAGCGCTGATACTTTGCAAGGTTATAGATATCAACGCCTGTATCAAGTTCATCCTGTCCGTCCCCGTCACACTTGACCACAATCCTTGAAGCGTCCACCTGCTCAACTACTCCGGAGCGCCTCGCCACAACAACTGCGCCTGAGTCCCTGGCAACAATAGATTCCATCCCCGTACCCACTATAGGAACTTCGGGTCTTAAAAGGGGAACTGCCTGTCGTTGCATATTGGAACCCATGAGTGCCCGGTTGGCATCATCATGCTCAAGAAACGGAATCGATGCTGCCGCAATACTGACAAGCTGATCCGGAGATACATCCATCAAATTGATCTCGGTCGGCGGAATAGAGACGAAATCGCTCCCCTTTCTGGCGGAAACCAGTTCTCCGACAAACCTTCCTCTGCCGTCAAGGGTACTGTCTGCAGGTGCGATAATGTACTTTTCCTCTTCAATGGCTGTCAGGTAGCGAACTTCGTCAAGAACCCTTCCGTTATTAACTACTCTGTAAGGTGTTTCTATAAACCCGAATGGATTGACCCGTGCATATGTGCTGAGGGAAACAATGAGACCTATATTGGGGCCTTCCGGCGTTTCAACAGGACAGATGCGACCATAATGGGTAGGATGAACATCCCTGACCTCAAACCCTGCCCTTTCACGGGTGAGACCACCGGGACCAAGGGCGGAGAGCCTTCTCTTGTGGGTAATCTCCGAGAGGGGATTAGTCTGATCCATGAACTGGGAAAGTTGGCTGCTTCCAAGAAATTCATTCACAACGGCAGAAACAGGTTTGGCGTTGATAAGCTCGTGGGGCATCATGGTTTCAATGTCCTGGAGGCTCATTCTCTCCTTGATGGCCCTCTCTATTCTAACCAAACCTATGCGGTACTGATTTTCAATCAGTTCGCCCACCGACCGGATTCTACGGTTTCCCAGGTGGTCAATATCGTCGACACTGCAGTCACCAGCACCATTTTTCAGATCAATCAGGTATTTGACAGCAGCAAGGATATCCTCATTACGAAGAACTGTTACATCTATCGGAACATCCCGGCGAAGCTTGTAATTCATCTTGGCCCTTCCCACGTCCGAGAGGTCGTAACTTGCAGGATCAAAAAAGAGACTGTTGAAAAACTTATGTGCCGTCTCCGGTGTCGGCGGGTTACTCGGCCTCAACCTTCTGTATATCTCGATTATTGCCTCTTCCTCATTCTCAATCTTATCGATCAGTAGAGTATCTTTAATTGAAGCATTGGATCTTTCCTCGTCTATGTAAATAAACCTAAGCTCCTGAACCCCTTTCTCGCTGACCCGCTCCAGACCATCGAGTGTTAACTCTTCATTACATCTCAACAATACTTCGCCGGTGTTGGGATCCATTACATTTGAGGCAAGGATCTTCCCAACTATGTCTGAGTCCTTAATCTGTATCCGTTTGATCTTCAGCTCAGTCATTCTCTTGATGTGGGCTTTGGTAAACTTCCGCATCTTCTTAATAATCACTTCACCGGATCCAGGCTCCTTTATATCTTCAGGGGCCTTCTCACCTACGAGGGATTCATCCACAACCATATAAAACTTATTATGGTCTATAAATACCTTCTCAATATTGTAAAAATAACTGAGGAGGAATTCCGTAGAGTTTGCCATAGCCTTAAATAGAATCGTCACAGGCATCTTTCTTCGCCTGTCGATCCTCACGTAGAGGAGATCTTTTGAATCAAATTCAAAATCCAGCCAAGATCCCCTAATAGGTATGATCCTCGCTGAATAAATCAGCTTCCCACTGGCTAGCGTTTTCCCTTTATCGTGATCAAAGAATATACCCGGCGATCTATGAAGCTGACTAACGATGACTCTTTCCGTACCATTCATGATGAAGGTGCCGTTATCTGTCATCAATGGAATTTCTCCGAAGTATATCTCCTGCTCCTTTATATCCCGGATTGTTTTATGCCCGGAGGTGCGATCAGCATCAAAGACAACCAACCTCACCACAATCTTCAAAGGAGCGGCATAGGTCATACCTTTTTGGATGCATTCTTTCACGTCATATCTGACGTCTCCGATCTTGTAACTTACAAATTCCAGCGAACATTTCCCGCTAAAGTCGGAGATTGGGAAGACGCTTTTGAATGCACCTTGAAGTCCGAAGCTCCCGCGTTCCAACGGAGCCAATTCCTTCTGAAGAAATTTCTCGTAGGACTTCTTCTGAATATCATTCAGATTTGGTATATCTAGGATTTTTTTTATACGGCCAAAATTCTTTCTAAACTCGTTCATATTATCCTTATTGTGTTATTAAAATATATTTACAAACACAGAATCAGTTATTCTCGTCACTTTGGATTGTAAAATCTCCGAACAATAATTATTGCATTTTGTTCGCCTGTTACTTAATTTCTACGGTACCTCCGACTTCTTCTATCTTCTTCTTTATATCTGCTACTTCTTCTTTCGAAACACCCTCCTTAATTGGCTTTGGCACACCATCTACCAAATCTTTGGCTTCCTTAAGCCCAAGACCGGTAAGAGCCCTAACAACCTTGATCACCTGAATTTTTTGATCGCCAAATCCGGTTAGAATAGCATTAAATTCTGTTTTCTCCTCTGCCTGCGCTGCCTGTTCAGGCCCTGCAGAAACTTGAGCCACTGCCACAGGCGCGGCTGCGGATACACCGAATTTTTCTTCCAGTTCCTTTACTAACTCAGAAAGTTCAAGGACCGTCATTTCTTCAATAAATTTTATGACATCATCTTTTGTAATTTTGCTGGCCATCTTTCTTATCCTCTCCTGTATATTTTAGTTTCCTGATTGTTTTTTTGCACGATAAGCGTCAAGCGCGCAAATAAAGCTTCTCGGGACCCCGCTTAATACGTTAACCAACGAAGTTTGGACTCCTACCATAACGGAAAGGAGTTTTCCGAGAAGGACTTCTCTACCCGGCAATTCTGACAGCGCGCTGAGCTGATCCCTGCTCAATACCTTACCATTTAGCATACCGACCTTTATTTCCAGCTCGGCGTTCTTTTTGGCAAATTCGACTAATACCTTTGTCGGCCGGACCACATCCCCGCGATTCAAGAGAATAGCCAATGGTCCTTTGAAATACTCTTTCAGCCCACTAAAATCGGTATTCTCCGAGGCAATTCCGAGCAGCGTGTTTTTAACGACCCGAAGTTCGGTGCCTGACTTGCGTAAAGTATTTCTCAAGACAGTCAACTTCTCAACATTCATGCCAGTATAACCGGCAAGAACAGCCAACTTGGTATCTTTAAGTTTTTCATGAAGCTCAGCTACAACCTTTTCCTTAGTTCTCCGATCCAATCTTTAACCTCCTTTCACTACATTAAATTTGTAAAACCTCTGCCTTTTGCAAAACAAGAATGTCATCGGAAGTCAGAGAACTATTCATCATACAGGGGAGTTCCTACACATGATGTACATTACTGAATCAAGTTGCTACAAAACCATCCACTGGTCTCGGCAGGCCGATTCAACTCGTTTAAACCCCTGTACCTGCTGTCTCAGACTTCTATTATTGCATCATCAAATCCGACGGCATCGTAAGAAGGCCATATTCCATGTATCCATTTTGCGAAGCCGCCATTTTCACAAAACCCTCTTGAGTAAATACAAGTTCACCAGGCCCGCAGACACATATTTATGCCGGTCCTAATTTCAAATATTTCTTACATCCAAGGGGTCAACTTTTATCCCCGGCCCCATAGTGGTGGACAACGATATTCCTTTGAGGTAAGTTCCCTTACTCGATGCCGGTTTCAGCTTGATAATCGCTTCCAAAAGAGCACTGATATTTTCCGTTAACTTATCCGCTCCAAAAGATACCTTTCCAACCGGACTATGCACTATACCTGTTTTTTCTACGCGAAATTCAACCTTACCGGATTTTAGTTCATTGACAGCCTTCGCCACGTCAAAGGTTACTGTACCTACCTTTGGATTAGGCATTAATCCGCGGGGGCCTAAAATCTTCCCCAGCTTCCCAACATTGCCCATCATATCGGGTGTGGCAATTACCCTGTCAAACTCGAGCCATCCTCCCTTAATTTTTTCAATGATATCGTCTGACCCGACAATATCGGCACCCGCATCGAGGGCCTCTTTCTCCTTTTCTCCTTTCGCGAAGACAAGCACCCTGACTGACTTGCCTAATCCATTTGGCAAAACTACACTGCCTCTGACCATCTGATCAGCGTGTTGTGGACTTACTCCCAACCGGATGGCCGCATCGACGGTTTCATCAAACTTTGTTCTTCCCGTACCGACGACCAATTGTACAGACTCTCTTAAGGTATATCGCTTCCCTGCCTCAACCTTTTTTTTCGCTTCTGCGTAAGTCTTGCCTCTCTTAACCATGTCAAAACCTCTATCATTGATATTGCCATTTACGGGGCTGGGCTTCCCGCAATGGAAAATGTTTAACTTTACACGCCCACACGGATTGTGGGTTTCTTGACAATGTCCTCAGTTATTTTATCCTGCTATTTCGATTCCCATTGACCGTGCCGTTCCCTCAATGATTCTGATTGCCCCCTCTATATCAACAGCGTTGAGGTCGTTATATTTTGAGGCGGCGATCTCCCTGATCTGCTCACGTGTCACAGTGCCGACCTTCTCCCGCCTCGGGTCCCCGGAACCTTTGGCAATTTTGGCAGCCTGTTTGAGAAGCACAGATGCCGGCGGAGTCTTAGTAACAAAGGTAAAGGATCTATCAGCATAGACTGTGATAACGACGGGAATCACCGTACCTTCCTGGTTTTGTGTCATGGCATTGTATGCCTTGCAGAACTCCATAATATTGACCCCATGTTGCCCTAAGGCAGGCCCGATGGGGGGAGATGGAGTTGCTTTGCCTGCCTTAATCTGAAGCTTTATATTCGCTATAACTTTTTTTGCCATTATGACCACCCTAATTGTCTTGTTGTTGGTAACCTATCCCTTTATCACTGCTGAACAACCTGGATAAAATCCAGTTCAACCGGCGTTGACCTGCCAAATATGCTGACGATGACCCTTAACTTTCCCTTCTCCGGCTTGACCTCATCGACAACACCATCAAAGTTCGTAAATGGACCATCAATTATCCTTACGTGATCGCCGACCTCAAACCTGAATTTTGGTTTTGGTTTTAAAGTTCCTTCATTTATCCTGGTCTTGAGGTTATCCACATCCTTATCAGGGATTGGCGATGGTTTATCCTTACCCCCAATAAACCCCGTCACCTTGGGTGTCCCTTTGACAAGATGCCACGTTTCGTCATTCATCTCCATCCTGACGAGGATGTACCCGGGGAAAAACTTCCTTTTCGATGTCTTCTTCTCTCCTGACACCAGTTCTACGATATCTTCTTCCGGAATAAGGATATCCGAAAAGTGCTCCTGCATTCCTGCTGCTTCAATTCTTTCCTCCAGAGAGATTTTTACCCTGTTCTCAAAGCCGGAATACGTATGAACGACATACCATTTGAACGCCATAGACTCTAACCCAAAACCATCCTTATTGCCTTAGCCAAACCAAAATCCACGATACCTAGAAATATGGATACAATTATCACCACAATTATCACCACAGAAGTGGAAGCAAGGGTTTGCCTGGGAGTAGGCCACGTCACTTTTCTTAATTCAATCTTTGCTTCTTTTAAAAAGCGTACTATTTTTTCAGCAATTATTTTTACCTTATTCATCAGTGCAATCCCTTTAGATCAAAGTTCAGGTCCTTCGTCCCGTTTCAATAGCTCTAGGTCAGTTTGACCAAATCTTTTCTTCGCGTCACTCCAATATAAAAGGCCAAATTTCGTTGAAACAAAATGGCAGGCCAGGAGGGACTTGAACCCCCAGCATCCGGATTTGGAGTCCGGCGCTCTATCCATTAGAGCTACTGGCCTGTTCATTCTGCTGCATATTCCCTGATAAAAGAAATTTACTTCGTTTCCCTGTGAAGCTTATGAGATCGACAGAATTTACAATACTTCATCAACTCAAGTCGATTCTGCATGGTTCGCTTATTCTTCGTCGTCGTATAATTTCTCTGCTTACAATCTGTACAGGCCAAGGTAATAATATTTCTCATAATTAACCTACTTTTACCGTAATGGAGCCCACGACCAGGATTGAACTGGTGACCTCATCCTTACCAAGGATGTGCTCTACCTACTGAGCTACGTGGGCTAACGAATTCATCAAAAGGACTTCTTATTCCATGCACCCCATATAATCAGCACATCGAAACACATCTTTAAAAAAAGTTAAGCAATAAAGAAACATAAAATGGAGCGGGAAACGGGATTCGAACCCGCGACCCTCAGCTTGGAAGGCTGACGCTCTAGCCCCTGAGCTATTCCCGCTCTCAGATATTGAAGTGCACCCTGAAGTCCATCCCTCAAAGGTTCCTGTCCAATTCATTTCCCTGATGGAGGGGGGAGGATTCGAACCTCCGTAGGCTTCGCCGGCAGATTTACAGTCTGCTCCCTTTGGCCACTCGGGTACCCCTCCAGTTACATCACCAAAAGCTGGAGCTGGCGATGGGACTCGAACCCGCAACCTGCTGATTACAAATCAGCTGCTCTACCTGTTGAGCTACGCCAGCCGACTTACTAACCAGAACGGGAAACTTCATTTACATCCTACAAAAGAGCGGTAAAAATCTCCCAAAAACAAAAGCCTCTAATGGTAATTCCATAACCAAAATTTGTCAACAATTATTTTTTGTATTGTTGTGCTGAAAGATTTGCGCATCGGCTCAGCATGTATAAGAAAGTACTGTGGAGAAAAGATTTTGAGCATTGATGAATATATTGCATAAACTTCATTTTATTGAAGGTTAAATATCTACCCGTAATTTCAAAATTAGCAAAGAAAGACTTCCTTGCATATCAACATTTCACATGTCGAAGCATCCCTGGCCACTTCGACATCTATAAACGTACGCCTCAGCCCTCGGGCCCGGAGGCGACTCAGTAATCCCCCCGCTCAGGAGGGGGCAAGGGGTGCAATGTAACCTTTTCTTTTTTTGCCGGAAATGTGGAGTTGCAAGCAGCATCACATTTGAATGTTTCTTGCCGTCAGCATCCAGACCGGTTTGCGGCTCCCTTGGAGACCGTCAACCAATGCTCGCCAAAGACCTCAGCAGAAAATTTATAAACTTTGGCATCCTTATCTTTCCACGCATCCCGTTGAAGGCCGGCCTTGTAACAGGTTTCCTGAAGAAATGTCAAGCTAACCCAATCATATTCCGTGGCCACTTGCGGCAGCAGAAGGCCGGAATGAAACCCCTTAGTAATGTAAAGGCCGTGGATGCCCACTTCTATTTCATCTATGTTCTTAACCTCTTTGAGCGGGCTCAGTACGGATATCTCGACAGTTATGTTCTTCAGCTCGTCCGGCTTTAACGGAGGAAAGCGTGGATCATCGAAGGCAGCGGCCAGAGCCATTTCTCCCACGATTTTGTAAAGCGGTTTTCTCGCCTCGATATAACCGATACAACCCCTGAGATGACTGTGCTTTTTAAGGGTTACAAATGCTCCCTTTTTTTCTTTCAGTACTTCCGATGACAAATGAAGCTCCGGGAGAGACCTGCCTGTTAGTCTGGCCTCTATTGTTTTTCTTACAACATCAAGAAGCGTCTTTTTTTCCAGGTCTGTCAGCGCCATAATGATACCTCCCCAACATCTCAATAACTTGCATGGAAAAACTTAGTATAGCTTTCAAGTAAGGGGGTGTAAGTGACGAGTTCATTATTTTAATCTGTGATCTGTTCATGGATGCCTGCTTGGGGTCCGTTTATTCACATGGCAGAATATAAGGAATCTGAGGCACGACGAACTGCATGTGCAGAAACCGAAGCTTTTTTGAAATCTAAGAATCCCGGCCCTTATAAAAAATAGCGGAAGCATAACCGACAACGCTTCTTCTATCTCCCGTCACATCTCCCGAATTGGCATATTTCAGCAACTTCGCCCTATCTGCACCCAATTTTTCTGAAACCATCATGGTCACAGCTGCTGGCCCTCCGCCACAGGCCTCACATAGATTTTTTTCCAAATCTTCCAAGAGGCCCCTGCCGTCCATCTTTTCTATACGTTTGATCACGGCCGAATCAAGCTTCACAGCCCTCTCATAAGAGTGGAAATGTGAAAGATCGGAACTTCCCACGATCAGGACATTCCTACCATTTATTGCATTGACTATACTCTCAGCGAGGTTTTCGCATGTCTCGCGGTCTTGCTCTCCCATAACGAGCGGAACAAAGCGAAATTCTCCGAGTACGACTTGAAGAAAAGGGAGTTGAATCTCGATTGAATGCTCCTGAGAGTGAGCAGCCGGTATGTAGGATATTATTTTGCTTTGGGCCATAATATCATTTGCCAATGTCACATCCACGGGAACAATGCCTAAGGGGGTTTCATATCCGCCTCTGTCATATATGGAAACGCCGTGGAAAAACGCCCTGTGACTCGGGCCCAGAACCAAGACAGCATCAAAGGCTTTTCTCTTTATGGTTTTATAAGCTATTGCGGCAATCTGGCCTGAATAGATATATCCCGCGTGGGGAACAATAAGGCCTCTGATACTGCCGTCAATCATTACATCAGGTGCGTTGAGAAAAAAGTCCTCTATATCTGCCCGCAAAACTTTGGGACTGCCAGGATACCAATTCCCTGCAATAACTGACTTTCTGATTTCCTTATCCATCACATCTCCTCATTCATTCATGTCAGCCATCAATTGCAAGCAAATCTACTCTTATAATATATTCCCTGTATTTGCTTCACGCAACCCTAATAACTATTTCAATCTCCATGTCACTCCGTGGGCGGTGTCTGAGATCTCAATTCCCATCCCAAGAAGCTTCTTCCTGATTTCGTCAGAAGCCTTCCAATCACCAATTCTTCTCGCGCGCGCTCTCTCTTCCAGAAGCCGAAGCGCATCCTCGCTCAATGTCTCTTCCTCAAAATTCATGACCCCGAGAACATCATCGATCCTCTTTAGGACATCGAGCACATTGTCCCTTTCCCTTTCACTCAACTGCCCGAGAGAGAGTGGAATACTGACCTTCCCTACAAATTCAAAAAGAGAGGCCATTGTATCGGATATGTTGAAATCATCATCCATGGCATCGGAGAATCTCTGTTTGATGTCATAGACAAGTTGATCAGCGTCGGGGTATCCGCCACCGGGGGTATAACGAATCAGGCGCTGAATAAATCTGTCCAACTTCTTGACCGTATTTTTTGCCGTCTCTAAGGCACCGAAGGAAAAATTTAGAGGCTTACGGTAGTGAGTGCTCAGCAGAAAAAACCTGATTTGTATGCCGCCATATCCCATTGTCTCCAGATCTTCCATGGTCTTGACATTGTTTAAAGAGCGGGACATTTTCTTGCCATCCACCATGACCAGTTCCGTATTGATCCAATAGTTGGCCATCCGTTTGCCAGTTGCAGCTCTCCCTATGGCCATGACATTTTCACAGTGAGGAAAGATGACGTCGGTTCCACTCGCATGAATATCAAAATTGTCTGCCAAATATTTAAGGGAAATTGCTGCACACTCAAGGTGCCAGCTGGGTCTCACGTTTCCCCAACGGGTCTTGAAATAAATCCCCCTCTTCAATTCATTTAGGGAAGACCTTTTCAGGAGAGTAAAATCCACGGGGCTGTCTTTTTCATAGTCATCAGATTCAATGGTCTTGCCGGGTTTAACTTTTTTCAGGTCAATGTTGGACAGGCGACCATAATCGTCTATTTTTGATATGTCAAAGTAGACAGACCTCAATTTTTCGTAGGCGTGGCCTTTCTCCACGAGTTTTTCAACTAGGTTCACCATAGCCTCGACATTTTCACTTGCTCGAGGATAGACCTCCTCTTGTTTGATATTCAACTTTCTTATATCGTTGAGGAACTTGCTTGTGCATCTTTCTGTATACGTATTTAGGTCCATATTTGCCCGTTCGGCTTCCTTAATGGATCTGTCGTTAAAATCAATTATGTTCATAACGTGTCTAACTTTAAATCCTTTAAACTCAAGGTAGCGCAGGATCAGGTCGGAAACAACAAAACGCCGATAGTTGCCTACGTGAGGAACTTCATGAACTGTAGGCCCGCATGAATGCATCAGAATTTCTTCAGAACTGATTGGTTTGAAAAACTCCTTCTCTCTCGTCGATATGTTGTAGAGACGTAGGGTAGATTGTTTCTTATCGGCAAAAAGTTCCGTACTCAGATATCGCTCTCCCCCGTCAGGAAAAATCACAACGATGAGCCCATCTTCCATTTCTCTTGCCTTCTGCATAGCTACATACATGGCAGCGCCTGAACTCATCCCTACAAAGAGACCTTCCTCCCCGGCCAGCCTCCTTGCTGTTTCAAATGCATCTTCGTCAAGGATATTTATCTTCTCATCCAATCGGTTCTTGTCATAAATGCCCGGTCTGTAAGATTCCTTCATATTTTTTAGACCCTGGATTTTATGCTGCAGGTAGGGTTCAACGCCTACTATTTTGATGTCAGGATTATATTCCTTGAGTCGCTTCGAAATTCCCATAGCAGTGCCCGTCGTCCCCAAGGTTGCCACCACCATTGTCACAGCCCCATCAGTCTGTTTCCAGATTTCTTCACCAGTACCGTAATAATGAGCTAGCGTATTATCGGCATTATTAAACTGGTCGGTGCCAAAATATTTTCCAGGGTCCTTGAGCATCATGTTATATGCCACTTCGATGGCGCCATCTGTACCGAGGCTTGCCGGAGTTAAATATAGCTCAGCTCCCATGGCCTTAAGGATTCTCTTTCTTTCCTCACTGGCAGATTCAGACATAGCCAGGCATAATCTGTATCCCTTGGCAGCAGCAACGAGTGCCAGACCGATCCCCGTATTGCCGCTCGTGGCTTCGAGGATGATCTTATCGCCCAAAAGCTCCCCCCTCTTTTCCGCTTCATTTACCATATAAAGGGCTATCCTGTCCTTTACGGAGCCTCCCGGGTTAAAATATTCAAGCTTCGCATATATTCTAACCTTCTTGCTGGGATTAAGCTTACGGATTTCCACGAGGGGCGTATTTCCGATACTTTCCATAATGCTCTTATACATTCTTTTCATGATGAAATTACTGATAAAAAATGGATAGATATGGCAGAATTCAAAACGTAAGAGATGACGGCTCCGTGACAGTCCAAAAAATCAATTCGCGCTTCATCCTTTGTTACTGTTGCGCATATTTTATGTGTGCCAGATTCCTCCTGGAATTTGCCCGCTTTACCTCAGAACATTCGACAAAACCGCCCGTAGTTAAACCGGTTTCCAGCTTCCTACCGGTGATCGTCAAGAGGCTCTCGAACCTTCAACTGTCAAACTTGGGCACAGGAATTTTGAGGAATTGGACTCCTTCCTCCCTTAGGGTCTCTTCTTCGTTCTCAGTAGTGATCCCCTTGATATTTCGTCCTTCTTCCTCACCATGATGAATTCTCAAGGCGACTTCAGCAAACTTCTTACCGACATCATCGAAATTCTTGTCGAGGTATTCGTGAAATAATTTTAGAGCCTTCGGCAAGGATAATTCTTCAACGTCCCTCCTGTTAGATGCCTTAATGTCCCTTCCCATGATGGAAATTGTGGAGGGTACCATTCCGACGTCAGAACTTCCACAAGCGGGACAAATTATCAGCTTTTGTGTCTGCTGTTTTTCAAATGCACTTCTGTCATTGAACCATCCTTCGAATTTATGACCCTTTTCACATCTTAGATCGTATATGATCATGGGCTATTTTCCCCAATTAGACATATTGCAAAAAAAATAATGTGGACATTTAGAGTTTAATTATATATCTTCCAAATGTATTGTTACATCATGTCGGGATGTGGCCCAGTCCGGTAGGGCACTGCGTTCGGGACGCAGGAGTCGCGCGTTCAAATCGCGCCATCCCGACCATTCTCTTCCCACCTGAGGCGGGGGTAAAATGTAAATATAAATCCTTGTTAGCCCGTCTGGGACGTCACTATTCCTAACCACCACCGACTACAGAAGCCATCTTGAAGATCGGGAGGTACATGCAAATGATCATTCCTCCGACAACTCCCCCAAGAAAAACCATCATAACAGGTTCGAGCAGCGATGTCATGGCGTCCACAGCCGTATCCACTTCATCGTCGTAAAAATCCGCAATTTTGGCGAGCATCAGATCAAGGGCCCCTGTAGCCTCACCAACTGCGATCATCTGAACAACCATCGGAGGGAATATGCCAGTTTCTGAAAGTGGTTCCGCGATGGTTCTCCCCTCGCTGATACTCTGTCTGGTCTTAATTATAGCATTCTCAACGATCTTGTTTCCAGCGGTTTTACTGACTATAATTAGTCCCTCGAGAATCGGAACACCGCTGCCTAACATGGTTGCAAGGGTTCTGGTAAATTTCGCCACTGCAACCTTGTTCAATAACGGGCCGAATACAGGCGCCTTCAACGTCAAGGCATCAACCGTAAGTCTTCCTTTTTCCGTACGGTAATATCTTCTAAAGGCATATATGACCAGAGCAATGCCAACAACCATAAAAAGAAAATAACTTTGCACGAACTGGCTGGCGTTGATGAGAAATTGCGTGGGCGCCGGCAATTGACCGCCCATGCCTTCAAACATCTTCTGAAATACGGGAATAACCTTGAGCAATAGAAGGGCAACGACACCTATGGAGATGACAAGCACACTGGCAGGGTAAGTCATAGCGCCCTTGACCTTACTTTTCAATTTCATCGCCTTTTCCATGTAAGTCGAAAGGCGACTCAGAATAACATCAAGGGTACCACCGCTCTCCCCAGCAGCAACGAGATTGACAAAAAGCTCATCAAAGACCTTGGGGTACTTTTTCAAAGCTTCATGCAAAGTCGCTCCACCTTCGATCTCTTCCTTTACAGACATGATGATTTTAGAAAAAGTCTTGTTTTGTTCCTGTTGGGCCAGCAGATCGAGACACTGGATAAGGGGTAGTCCGGCGTTGATCATGGTCGAAAATATTCGAGCAAAGACTACTATTTCCTTTTCTTTGACCTTCTGCTTGCCAAATCGCAAATATTCGGCTAGGTCCTTTGGCTTTTTCTTTACGGTGATTGATTTGAAGCCCTGACGGCGAAGGAATCCCCTGACTACACCTTCATCAGTGGCGGCCATCTCTCCTTTTTTTAACTCACCTTTTTTTGTCGCCGCTTCCCATAAGAATTCTGCCATAATTGAAAACCCCTTTCAAACCCTCAGACTTTTCCAAACGTTCTCAATATCTCATACAGGATAATTCCCGCCGCTACCGAAACATTCAGTGAGTCTATCTTGCCTATTGTAGGAATCGAGAGAAGAAAATCACATTTTTTTCTGATGAGCGGCCTCATGCCCGTCCCCTCGCTACCCATCACGAGGCCGATGTGCCCATCATAATCAAAAGAACCGAAATCTTTGCCTGATGCAGGGTCAGTACCATATATCCAGAATCCCTTCTCCTTCAAATAGTCAATAGTATTGGACAGGTTGACCACCCTGGCTATGGATGTATGGTTGGCAGCTCCGGCTGATGCTTTTATCACAGTTCCTGTCACCAATGCGGAACGATTCTCGGGTATGATAACTCCATTAGCACCGCAACAATGAGCTGTTCTTATCAGTGTGCCCAGATTTTGTGGATCCGTAATACCATCAAGGATGAGAATCAAATTATATTTAAAATCAGGATGACGATTTGCAATAACATCATCCACACTTGCATACACGAAGGGCTCGCAGAAACCGACAATACCCTGATGAGATCCCTGACCTGCTTTTCTGTCTAAGTAGCTTCTCTCTCTGAATTCTATATGAATTCCCCTTTGCTTCGCCAGATTCAGGACTTTCTGGAAGGCCTCTCCTCCCCTTCCCTGGGCAACAATGATTTTGCTTACCCTCCCAGTCTGACTCTTGAGATCCTCTAACAGGGGATTAATACCAAAGATTACCTGCACGCCCTCACTCCATCAATGTGACTGACATAATTATAATGGAAACTGAATATGACAATGAGCTAATGGCCGATAAGTATATTGAATCTATACTACTCTTTGTCGCATTGCAAGACCCTCAGCAATTTCTGATACAATCTCTTCGACCCTTTGAACCGGATCTGCGGCTTGTCTGATGGGCCTGCCGACAACTATGTAGTCAGCTCCCGCCTTTATGGCATCTCTGACTGTTGATATCCTCTTCTGATCATCATTTGCCAACATTGCCTCTCTGATACCAGGTGTTACAATGATAAAATTATTTCCACAAGCCCTTCGAATGTTGGCAATATCATGGGCTGAGGCTACTACGCCGGAAACGCCGGAATCCTTTGCGAGTCTTGCCAGACGCAGCGTAAGCTCGCTTGCAGAACAGTTAAATCCCATTTGCTTGAGATCACCATCATGCAGACTCGTCAGTACAGTAACAGCAAGGATTATGGGAGGAGGCGGGGCAGTTTCTTGCGCGGCCCTACTGACAGCGGCGACGGTTTTCTCCATCATCTCTCGTCCGCCGAGGGCATGGACATTGAACATATAAACGCCCTGTTCAACAGCCCCGACAGCGGCTCCGGCAACTGTATTAGGAATATCATGAAACTTCAGATCCAGAAATACTTTCTTGCCGCTTTCTCTGATTTTCTGAACGATGCAAGGACCATATCGTGTATAGGATTCTTTTCCTACCTTAAATATTTCCAAATGATCCCTAAGACGTTTGACCCATGTCATTGCTTCTTCGATACCCTTCCCGACATCAAGGGCAAAGATAAGCATCTCCCTTGGATTCTTATTCAAGGTACTCTTCATCATCAACAAATTCCGTATCATCCAATATGGGTTTGTAGTCCAATTTGATGCCCTGTAAATAGTCGGGATTGGCGTATGTCACTTTCCCTGCGGCTATTTCCCTCAAGGAAGCTACGATTTCCCTATTATTCTTGATATCCGTCAGAGGTTTAGCACCTTTCAGTAATTGCCTTGACCTCTTTGCAGTCAATACAACCAGAGCAAATCTGTTTTTTGCTGCCTTCAGCGAGTCTTCTACAGTTATCCTTGCCATATTTCAAATGACCTCCTCACAATGCAAGAAATTCCTTTATCTTATAAGCTAATCTTTCCTTTTTACTCTTTTCTGCCACATATATCGATCTTAGAGTGTCAACGGCAGTCTCAAGATGATCATTAAAAATCAAATAATCATACCATATAATTTCCTTGATTTCATCTAAAGCCTTAGCCAAGCGTTTATCTATGTTTTGTTTGCTTTCAACCCCTCTGCCGCGCAGCCTTCTCTCTAATTCACGTGTTGACGGCGGAAGGATAAAAACAAATACCCCGCCCGGGTAATTCTTTTTCAACGTCTTTGCACCTCGCCAGTCAAGATCCAATATTATATCAAATCCTTTCTGTAAGAGATGCAATAATTCCTTCATCGTTTTCGACGATGTGCCATAGAGGTAGCCATAATTCTCTTCCCACTCAGCAAATTCTCCCCGGTCCACTTTATCTTTGAACGCCTCCTCAGAAATAAAGTAATAGTCTTTTCCATCCTTCTCGCCGGGACGACGCGGCCTTGTGGTATAGGAAACTGAGAACAGCAAATTCGGGCACATCTTCAAGACCTTTCGTAGAATGGAGGTCTTGCCGGTGCCTGATGGCGCCGAAACTACGATATACAATCCTTTCAGATTCTGCGAATCTTTCTTACTCAATGTTCTGTGCCTGCTCTCTTATTCTGGAAAGCTCACTCTTGATGTCAATTACCTTTCGCGATATCTCTGCGTCACTGCTTTTTGAGCCTATAGTATTCACCTCTCTTACCATCTCCTGAATCAGGAAATCCATGCTCCTCCCGACGGCATCACCACGCTCCAGAAGATCACGAAACTGTACGATGTGGCTATTAAAACGGACGATCTCCTCGCTAATGTCGCTTTTTTCGGCCATGATCGCCACTTCTTGTTGCAATCGCAGTTCATCAAGTGCGAGTCCTCCAACAAGTTCCTTCACCCGCTCACCAAGTCTTACCTGATACTCTGAGACAACCTTGGGTGCCCGTAACGCGATCAAATCAAGTGACTTTACAATCAGGCCTAGTCTCTGGACCAAGTCATCGCAGACGTTTTTTCCTTCCTTTTCTCTCATTTCTATTAAAGCAGCCATTGCCATATCGAGTGCCGTTCCTAACTGCCCCCAGACGGCACATAGATCCAGGCCGGGCTCCTTCTGCACAAAAGCATCTCTGAATCCGGTCATCATGCCCAATGTAATCTCCTCTTCAAGCTTAAGCTCCTCTCGCAATTGTACAAGCAACTCATAATAATTACGGATGAGCGGGAGATTCAACTCATATCTGCTTTCGATGACGGAACTGCACTCGGAATCCATCCTGATAATTGCCTCTATCCTGCCGCGGGTAAATTTACTGCTAATCCTTTTCTTGATGTCCAGTTCCAAAGGAGAAAGGCTGGCTGGCACCCGAAGGGAAATCTCCAGATAACGATGGTTGAGAGATTTCATTTCCACTGTATATTTTCTGCCATTTTGGACAGACTCGATTCTTCCGTAGCCGGTCATGCTTTGAATCATCATGTACTCCTAATCAATACCGATGAATAATAAATCCTAAATACGAAAGCTGGTTCTTCTTCAAATTGGCTGCAAATTAAGGATTCGAGGATTCAAGGGTTCAGGCGTTCGTTTTCAATGATTTTACAAGCACCTCAAGCATCCATACACAATTGATACGATTTCTGCCATACTCTTAATTTCTTATAGTTTCTCATCATCTTACTCGATTCCTCGAATCCTTAATAGGTTGTTAGCTTCTTCGGACATGACCCTAATGTTTCGACTGCATGAGATATTTTGATCTAATCCTGTTAAACATTTCAATGAGCGGCTTTTCTCCGTAGTCCGGGTAGGTCCACGGGAGGGAATGAAAGGACTTCCCGCTGTAGATCAGGGTCAGATCAGCATAAATGCCATCTCTCAGGTAGGGGCGGTGAGTATAGCCCTTGCCAGTCGCCAGAATCAAATGAGCCTGAGACATGTATCCGGGGTCAATATTAACCCGTCTTTTTCCGCTGACCGAAGTTCTGTCTTCCATATTATTTGTACACAGCTTCACATCCGGCAATGATTCAGGCCTGATCAATGTATTAAAAAAAATGAACCGTCTTTCCAGGGGTGATCCCATCTCCTCTGCATAGTAGTCAGTGTAATGAAACGGCATCCGGGCACTGACAAAGTCAATGTCTCCGTAGTGTGCAGATAATGCGTCAAGAATGTTTTTCAGTAAATTGCCGTCTGCATATATATGGCTCATGAGCAATTTGACTGCCTCTGCGGGCCGTGGCTTGCTCATAAGACCTCTTTGAGTTCATCCAGAGAAATCGTTGCCGTTCCTACCTTTCCCACAACAATCCCGGCAGCGATATTGGCCAGAGCCGCTGCCTCCTTAAAAGTCGCCCCGGAGGCCACGCAGAGGGCTAACACACCGATGACCGTATCCCCGGCCCCAGTGACATCGAACACTTCTCTCGCCTCAACTGGAAAGGCTGTATGGGTGGTTTTGTCATTGCTTTCAAAAAGATTCATTCCTTCTTCACCGCGGGTAACAAGAAGCGCCTTGAAATTAAATTTCTTGAGAATCGTCCTTCCTATTTTTACAATGTCATTGCCGTCAATAATATCTATACCCGCAGCACGGCCTGCTTCATGGTGATTAGGCGTAATGATGTCGAAACCCTTATACAGAAAAAAATCGTTCTGCTTGGGATCAACGCAAACTGGGATGCCTTTCCCAGATATGACTTGGCGAATACTATCCAGAAGGTACCTCGTCACGACTCCCTTATTGTAATCTGAGATAATAATGGCTCCCAGATCATTGCGCAATTTTTTTATGTACTTCGTTATCTTCTCTACACTACTCGGCTCAATAGGTAGTCTGCTTTCCTGATCAAATCTTACAACCTGCTGACCGTGGGCCACAATTCTTGTTTTCAATGTAGTCGGACGGTTCGCTTCTACAACAATTCCATCTGTATTTATCTGTCTGTCACGAAACTCCAAGAGCAGCCTCTCTCCCATATCATCGGCGCCTATAACCCCCGCTCCGTATACCTTGCCTCCCAGGGAAAAGATATTATTTAATACGTTCGCACATCCCCCCAACAAGAGCGAGTCCGATTGGATCTCCACGACAGGGACAGGGGCCTCCGGCGAAATCCGCGCCACCTTGCCCCATATGAAATGATCGACCATGATATCACCGACCACCAGAACCTTTGATGTGGGGAAGTTTTTAATAATTTCCAATGCCCTTTTTTTGCTAAGAATTTTTTTCATAGAAACCATACCAATTTTTTTGAGATGCTCTATCTGGAAATTGAACAGCAACGATGATTCGGCTTTTTCTTGGGGGAGTCATGCTATTATCATGACTATCTTTTGTCAATCCTTTTCTCGGTACATTATTTCCTTCCGAATACACGGTATAATCCTTATTGACTTAGCCTATATTATCAAGTAAAAAAATATCTGCCAAGGGTAAAACTTATCGAGGATATTGAGGATTAATCCATGATCCGAGCTTTATTTTTAGTAACGATAAGCGTGGCGATCACTGCATTTATGTCTGGTTGTGCAGTTGCCTTCGCCTTTATTACCCCGGATGAAAATATGATTCACAGGGTGGCCAATATCTGGGCCAAGATGTTACTTGCCATAGCAAACACTAAGGTTGAGGTTATCGGTGCGGATAACGTCCTGATGGGAAAGCCACAAATCTTTATGGCCAATCACCAAAGTGATTTCGATATATTGATTGTTTTGGCCCACCTTCAGGGCCAGTTTCGCTGGATAGTCAAGAAAGAACTCTTCCAGATCCCCCTTTTTGGAAGAGCGATGCAAAGTGCCGGATATATAGAGATCGACAGAGAAGACCGTGAAAAGGCGATTATGAGCATTGACAAGGCGGCCATGAAGATCAGGGAAGGGAAATCAGTGATGTCTTTCCCCGAGGGAACAAGAAGCAAGGATGGAAAAATCAAGCCTTTTAAACATGGCATGTTTTACCTGGCAATAAAGTCGGGTGTGCCTATAGTGCCTATATCCATCATAGGTGCCGGAGAAATCATGCCAAAGCGATCCTTACGTATAAGACCTGGGAGAATCACGATGGTCATAGATAAACCAATAGACGTCAGCGGATATTCCATTGAGAACCGACAGGAGCTCATAGATAAGGTGCAGAATATCATCACCAGAAATTATGAAGCAGGATCAGTTGCGAAGGCGGTATGATCTATTAAGAAAGTGATTAGTGCAGTCAAGATTGACATATCAACAATCGGCGTAAGCTGTAACGTCCGTGAATCATCCGATGCAAGGTATGTTAATTAGGCGCTTGGGGTAATGGTCTCCTTTTTCCTGACGCAAGGGGAGATGAAGTGCGACTGTGCTTTGGGCGCTCGTGGAATGCCGCCATTAATTATGAGATAAGAAAGTGAAATTGGACGACAGAAAAGTAAGAGAAATTTGGGGGGCGATTTGCCTGGCAAGTGCCATTTTCTTTCTGCTGTGCTTAGCCTCCTACCACCCTCTTGATCCGTCGTTCACGCATTTTGTAACCGATAATACGAAGACGCACAATCTCGTAGGTTCAATAGGATCACATACAGCGGATTCCCTCATCAGGTTACTCGGCATAGGTGCATTTATCATTCCCTTTTTCCTTCTTATCGTCTCGTTCAGGTACTTCCTGGACGAACCTTTTAAGATCAATCTCGTGGGCGTCGCCGGTCTTGCCGGTCTTATCTTCTCCACTTCTGCCCTCCTCGCAACAAGCTTGGCAGACGTCCAAGTGTACGGGGTTAAACTGAGCGCGGGAGGTCTTCTGGGAGCTTTGTCTGCCGAACTGCTGAACAATTACATGAATCAGGCAGGCACGTATATCATCCTCTTGCTTGTACTTATTATATCTCTGATTATTATAGTTAACTTATCTCTGGTTTCCGCGAGCAGAAGATTTAAAGGTATTGTTATTTTTTTGTGGGCCGGGTTGAAAAGATTCACGTCTAAAAAAACGGACATGTTGAAAGAACGAAAGGGAAGAGCCGCAGAAAGGGGAAAAATCCAAAAGACAGTCCCCGTGATTGACGCCGCATCGCCATCCGTGGAAAGGATGAAACGGAAAAGGGCGGAGCAGACCCATTTTGATTTCCTTCAAAAGGAGGGCGCCTTCAAACTACCGCCGCTAACGCTCTTGGATCAGGTTGAGCGAAAAGATACGAGGATAAAGCGGGAAAGCCTCATTATGAATTCCCGGATCCTCGAAAAGAAGCTTGCCGATTTCGGTGTCGAAGGAAAAGTGGTTGAAGTCAAACCGGGTCCCCTTATCACCATGTACGAACTGGAGCCCGCACCCGGCGTAAAGATCACCAAGGTCACCAATCTATCCGACGATCTCGCTTTAGCGCTGATGGCGCCCAGTATAAGAATTATCGCCCCCATTCCTGGAAAAGCAGTGATCGGCATTGAAATTCCCAACCATGAACGGGAGCCGGTACACCTGAAAGATGTTTTGGATAACGATGCTTTTCTTGAATCTCAATTCAAGCTCCCCATCGCCCTCGGAGAAGATATCATAGGGACCCCTGTAATCACCGACCTTGCAAGGATGCCCCACCTCCTGATAGCCGGTACAACAGGATCGGGGAAAAGTGTCTCCCTCAATGCCATGATCTGCAGCATCCTGTTCAAAAATCCCCCTGATGATACTAAGTTCCTCATGATCGACCCTAAGAGACTCGAACTATCTGCATATGAAGGGATACCGCACCTGCTGCACCCGGTTGTGGTTGACCCGAAGAAAGCCTCTCAGGTCCTCAAGTGGGCCGTAGAAGAAATGGAAAAGCGGTACCAGACAATTGTCGAGCTGGGGGTTAAAAACATCGAGGCATATAACAAGCTAATAGACAAGAAGTTGAAAGAGAAAACCATTCAGCCGCGCGGTACCGATGAAAAAGGGGAACCCAATAGTGAAGTGCCATCCAAATTGCCATATATCGTGATCATCATCGACGAGCTTGCAGACCTGATGATGGTCGCACAGAGAAACGTGGAAGAATCACTCGCCCGGCTCGCCCAGATGGCAAGAGCCGCGGGGATTCATTTGATATTGGCCACTCAGAGACCTTCCGTGGATGTCATTACAGGAGTCATAAAGGCGAACTTCCCTACGAGGATCTCATTTCAGGTATCGTCAAAGGTTGATTCGCGGACGATCCTCGATCAGCTGGGCGCCGAAAATCTTTTAGGTTCAGGCGACATGCTCTTTATGCCCCCCGGTACGTCGAAATTGACCCGCATCCATGGACCATATGTGTCAGAGAAAGAGATAGAAAGAATTGTGGACTTCGTAAAGAAACAAGCCAGACCTTCCTACGATGAAACGATAATGGAATACCAAGCGGATGCATCGGAAACTGAGAAATCGAACGGTGAATTTGACGAAAAATATGACGAGGCCGTGGAACTGATCACTGAGCTGGGACAGGCCTCCATCTCTCTGGTACAGCGATACCTGAAAGTTGGCTACAACCGCGCTGCCCGCATGATCGAACGCATGGAGACAGAAGGGATCGTCGGACCCTCAGATGGTGTTAAACCGAGAAAAGTACTGGCCAGAAAGATCCCCCGTTGATTCAGAGAAAGGTTCACATCATAAGTCTGGGATGCCCAAAAAATCTGGTTGACTCCGAGGTGATGTCCGCACTCCTTGCAAAGAGCGGCTACGGCATCACTCCCCAGGCAAACAAGGCAGATATCATCCTGATCAACACTTGCGCTTTCATTCTGTCCGCAAAAGAAGAATCCATCGATGAAATCCTCAAAATGGCCGAGTGGAAAAAGCGACGAAAAGGTGCCTGCACCCATCTGGTCGTAACAGGGTGTCTGCCCCAGCGATACGGAAGAGGTTTGGAAAAAGAACTGCCGGAGGTTGATCTCTTCCTGGGAGTCGGGGAAGTGGGGAACATCGTCCATCACCTAAACGGTTTAACTCGGGCAGAAGCACCAAGCCGCCGCTCTATTGTCGGTAAACCCTCCTTCCTGATGAATGCGCAAACTCCACGTCTCATATCGACGCCCTTTTACACCAGCTACCTCAAGATCGCAGAAGGCTGCTCCAATCGCTGCTCCTATTGTGTAATTCCGACAATACGGGGAAAGGCCAGGAGCAGGGAGATGGAAGATATCCTGATGGAAGCTGAAACCCTTGCCGTGGGCGGGGTAAAAGAGGTCATCATCACCGCCCAGGACACCACCGCCTACGGGCGTGACCTGAAAGGAAAACCGAATCTCGGCGATCTGCTCGGGAAACTGGCATCCATAAAGGGTATACGCTGGATAAGGCTTCTGTACACTCATCCCGCCGGTCTCACCGACGAGATCCTCAAATCCATGGCCAGCTATGAGAATATATGCAAATACATAGATATCCCCATCCAGCATATCGCCAACGAAATCCTGGCGGCCATGAAGAGACGCGGCGGCAGCGACCTGATCAAGAAGACCATCCAAAGGGCGAGAGAGATAATACCCGGCGCGGCGCTTCGGACATCCATCATCGTGGGATTTCCGGGAGAGACACGCACAAAATTCAATAAACTGCTTTCCTTTATCAAAGAGACTCGGTTTGATCACCTGGGTGTCTTCACCTATTCCAAAGAGGAAGGTACGAAGGCCGCGTCCTACCCTTCACGGATATCGGAAAGGGAAAAAGAGGTGCGGAGACAGAATCTGATGGAAGAGCAGTCGGTTATTTCTTATCAAATCAATCAGGCCCTGATCGGTTCGATCCAGGAAGTCCTGATCGAAGGAAAAAGTGAAATCCCCGATCATCCCTATGTCGGACGGTGCTCAAGGCAGGCCCCGGAAATCGACGGCGTTACTTACGTGGAGGGAGAAAGTCTGGCTACGGGAAGTCTGGTGCACTGCAAGATCACAGCGACTACTGAATATGATCTTTTCGCAGAAGTGTTACCATAGTGTTCTTCATCATCATTTCTTTTCAACATCACTCCGATCTGTCCCGTAGAGAAATAAAAAAACCCTTCTGTGATATCGCATTGTGTCTGTAAAATTCTCTACGCTTCTCGTCGAGGTTCATATCCACAAGACATTGCCATCAATCGATTTGATTTTTTGGAACTCATTTTGCTGTCATTGTAGGTCTGAGTCTTTGTCTTTAGCGCCGTCATCAGTCGCTTGATCACAAATCCTTGAAAACGTTCGGAGTGGGCCAGAGTGGCCCCAATACTCAGAGCCTGGCAACCTGTATTCTGGATGGTAAAGGGGGATCACCGAGAGAGAAAAGGATGCAAGCTTGACCTGAAGGAGCGTTTATGAGAAAAAGTTGTTTCGTTTGCTCCTATAAAAACGAGCATTCATTAGTACGAAGAAGACTTTTAAATGTCATTCCGTGCTTGACACGGAATCCAGTCCTAATTATAGATTCCTGCTTTGCAGGAATGACAAATTGAATATTTCCATATCTTCGTGGTGTCCCACATGGCATGATTGTTGAATAGATTATTACAGCGGTCATTATGAAAAAAGATTATTCGATAGAGATGTGTAAAACTCTGGAAAATGAATACCAGCGCCTTGGTTTGCAGCGGCCGTTAGCTGTAAAACGCTACGACGTCGGAGACATCGTGGAATATAATGCGAGCGCGGTTGCGCCAGATGCGTCCGATAAAACATCCCGTGTTCGAGTACAGATAGAAGAATTTGTCGGCGGCGGATTTGCGGGACAGGTTTACAAAGTGAAAGCTCTCAGCATCGAACCGGATACGCTGCCAGGATTGCAGGTTGCCAATTCTTATGCCATGAAAATCCTGATTCCGCCATCTGCAGGGGCCCTCTTTTTCAGAAATCTGCTCTACTGGATCGGCTTTCAGGGACCTTTTCAATTGCAGTCAAATCCGGCTGCGGCAAGAGCCGGCGCGTTATGGCAGAAATTCATCCGCCGCGGCGCCAAGATCAGGTTCGGTGATGAATCATGCGTTAAAGACATGTACGCCATCTTTGTCGATACCCGATTGGGAAGTTGCGGTGAGATCACCTCCTGGGTCGAAGGCCGTACCTGGCAGCTTGAGGTTGACGACCGCATGGAGCTTTTAAGCAGATGGAAGAAAGGAGAAAGGATTCCCTCTGAAGTCCTGGGCTCTCCGGAATATAGAACGAAGAAACAATTCATGGCGGATTTTGTCAAGCTGCTCCACGACATGGGCGCGTATGAATTCGCACGCCAGTATGAATGGTCCACCTGTAAGAGTCAACCGAACTGTCTGAAGCTGAATGCGACCGACGATGACCCCTATACCGGTCTTGTCGCCATGGATTTCCGCGCAGGTCTTGCATTGCTTCCTTTCGGCCCGATGAGCCCCGGCGATTTTTCGCTGATATTCAAAGGCATTCGCAGAGGGTCTCTCGTGCAGTTCGACCGTGGCGACCTCAAAAAACTCGAAGCCTTTGTGCTGGCCCATAAAAATGAATTTGCAGACATGATGGGCATGCTTGGGGAACTGAAGGCTGCGGAAGAAATCTATCGCAATTCGGTTCCCGATATTACCCATAATCATCTCACGCTGCTTTACAGCGGAAAGCTCTGGTCTACCATTATTTCCAGCGCGATTGCCGGGTGGAAAATCAAAAATATAATCGACTCTCCGACACAGGAACGATTCCAGAAACATAAAATCTCTGCCCTGCCTTTCTCCCTTCTGGGCTTGATACCGTTCTTAGGTGCTGTTTTGCGAAAAGCCTGGGGGCACGCCGAATGGCGGGAACATTATAAAAATTGCTTTAGCAGCATGGGATATTTTCTTAAAGCGCTTAAAGGCAAATGGCTGGAGCGGGTGATGTCATGGTGTCGCAGCGGCAGAATAACCGAACAGGAAGCGCCCGTGCTCGCCCATTCCCTCGGGCTTTTCCTGCTGCATCTTCCCCTGTCGATTCTTCCGGTCGGACTATATAAGTTCTTAACAAGCTGGGAATATGCAAAGGAGAAATTGGCTTTTATATTCGTGCGGCCCATCCGGCTCTACTTTAATGCCGAAATGCGGGAGGAATGGCTGGCCGACATGGTTCAGCTTGGGAAGAAGAAGCGCATTATAAGCTCCGGCGATGCCGATGAAATAATCGAGACCATCAAAGAGCCTTTTATTCAGAAGTACCTCAAGAGTCTGGCTGTTCATATCTGTTTGATGCCGACCACGCATGTGGTTGCCACGGCGCTTGCGATCTACTTCATATGGACGCATCCCGAAATGCCCCGCGCACAAGCCTGGGCGATAGGATTAGGGATTATCGCCTTTTTCCAGCTCATACCGATATCACCCGGATCGCTCGCGCGAGGGTTGTACGTACTTTTCCTGATTATAAAAGAAAGAAATTTTAAGGACTACAGCATCGCCTTGTTTTTAGCGTTCTTCAAATATGTCGGGTACCTCGCCTTCCCTATACAGATGACCTATCGGTACCCCACGCTGGCGCGGTTTATGGCCGTACACTGGGCCACGGAATCGGTACACGCCATACCGGTTTTTGGCGAGAGCGGCGCTCTGCTTGAACACGGCGTCTTCTGTCTTTTCTACAATTGGCCGCTGACAATTCGCAGGCACATGGATTTGCGGGTACAGAAGAGAGCATTGATGAAACCGCGTTATTGGCACGCGGCAGCCCTGGCGTTCGGCGCTGCCGGAATCTTGATTGGAACCGATACGATGTATCTTAAATATGCCGAGATCATTCCGGATCTAAGACATATCTGGTGGCTCATGGCCGCTCTCCCGTTAATCGGAGGCGTTATGGTGAGCTCCGGATGCGGGGGTGCTCCGATGATGAAACGGATTGCAACGGCTGCGGTCTTCGGTATCTTTACAAGTCTTATCTATATGATTATTTCGACCTCTCTCGGTTTCCATCATTATGCGAATATTTTCCAACTTGGCATAGCATGCTTATGGAGACTATTCGTATTCGGTCTCTTCGCAAGCGTCTGCGCCCTGGTAATGGAGTTCAGGCTGGAAAAATCTGACGGATGTTAAAGAGTCGCTTAATTCTCAGGTTCGCATAAGTCCTGTTACGGGTGGTCGAAGATATACCCGATGGAGCGGATACTCTTGAAATAGACCGGATTTTCAGGGTCGTTTTCAAAGTACTTCCTCAGACGCACGATGAAGTTATCGACCGTGCGTGTCGTCGTCTCACCGGAGTACCCCCAGCCTACTTCCAGCAGGACCTTGCGTGACAAGGGTTTCCCTCGGTTTGCAATGAAGATCTTGAGTAACCTCACTTCCTGGTCTGTCAGGTGAATCATCCCATGAGCACCCTGCGCGGTCATAGTTCCGAAGTCAATCGTGTTGCTCCCAAATACGTACGTGTTCTTTATTTCTTCCGCTTCCAGCCCCTCATTGACAGTACCTCCGCGGCTCCAGGAGGACCTTTTCATGAGGCGTTCGATACGCATGAGAAACTCCTCCAGGTTAAAAGGTTTGGCGAGGTAGTCATCAACGCCGTAAGAGAATCCCTTGACCTTGTCATCATGGCCGCCTTTAGCCGAAAGGATGAGGACGGGGAGCTTTTCATCCTCCACGCGTATATGGCGCAGCACTGACAGACCATCCAAACCGGGCAGCATGATATCAAGGACGATAAGGTGTGGATTCCACTCTTTCCACATCCGGAGTCCCGATGTTCCCTCGCTGGCAATTGATACCTCATACCCTTGAAGGGAGAGATTCAATTTCAGCCCCTGCGCTATATGCTCGTCATCCTCAATGATGAGAATGCGCTTTTGTGGAAGATCTTTCATGGTTTTTCCTTTTCGGTTTTAAGGGCAGTGTCAATGTGAAGACAGATCCTTTTCCTGCCCCATCGCTATCCGCAATGATCTTTCCGTGATGGAGTCTCGCTATCTGCTGAGCAAGATAGAGTCCGATGCCGCTTCCTCCTACGGCGGTATGCTCATCGTGGTTTCGGCACTGATAGAATTTCTTGAATATTTTTTTCCTCTCTCCCTTTTCGATACCGATCCCGTTGTCCCTGAAACAGATCAGCAGGTTATTCTCACCATCCTCGAAGGTTATGCGGATGCCGGGTCTGCTTGAATTGTTGTACTTCTTGGCATTGATCAGAATATTCATCAGGAGCATCTCAATTAAGGACATGATGACAGGCTGATAGAATTCCTTCCCTGGGGGCTTCTCAACATGGATATCACATTCCCGGAAGATATGATGGTTGCTTGCAAGAAATCTTTGGACCAACTCCACAAGGTCGACGTTCGTGAATTCCCCTTCATAAACCTTGCTCTCAATCCGGGCAAGATTCAGGATACTGTTGATATTGTTTGAAAGGCGTTCTGCATCCTGGAGCATGAAGCTGATATATTTGAGTTGGTCATCGCGGGGGATTTCATACTTGCTAAATGTCTCCAGATAAAGCTTCAGGGAGGTAACCGGGGTCTTGAGCTCATGGGTGAAGTTGTTGATGAAGGTTTGCTGGAGGCGATAGAGCTGGAGGGTTTTCAGGTGATAAATGAAGATGATGAGAATCCCCGCCAAGATGACGCCGACCAGCAAGGACAGGACGAGGATGACAACCCAGGGGCTGGCCTCAATGAATTGGCTTGGATCAAGTTGGTAACGATAGGCGAGTGATTTGAGTCCAGCGCTTATCCCGACGTACCAGTAGATATACAAGAAGAGGGAACACACGAGGGCGATCGTCGACAGAACGAAAACAAAAACCGGATGGAAAAACCATTTTGCCTGTTTCATAATTATTTATAATCTATACGATGCGTTTATTCCCGTCAATTTTCCCTCCTTATTCCAACCTCTCCCCAATTGTAAAAGTATTGTAAAACGCTAACTTATAACTTCCTTTCTGTAAATATATTTCTTAAGCTGCCTCCGTACTAAAAAATTTGGACCTATATGGAGGAGCAAAACATGCTCAATCGTTCGTACCATACCCACCCGGTTCATCCTCTCGGAACCAGTGCCCGGATCCTGCTCACCAGTGTTTTCGGACCGTATGCCCAGGATGATGATTACGGAAGCCGCAAGATCAACCCGATGGAGCTATATCAGAATCAGGTAACTCGTGTCCAGGGAGGGTTTTCTCTGCGTATGTTTCATCGCACCTTCGGCCTGATGATGATTCACGCCAATATCGGAGCCCCCTGTACAATACTGGATTTCCCCGCCTTTGATCGTTTCATCGAAGAAATTCGTCATTGCACATATGATATCATCGGTATCAGCGCAATCATTCCGAACATCGGCAAGGTGAAGAAGATGTGTGAACTGATCCGGCAGTATCAACCCACAGCCACGATTGTTATCGGCGGACATATCGCCAACAAAGAAAGGATTGATGAGATAATTGATGCGGACCTTATTGTCCGCGGCGAGGGCATCCGGTGGTTTCAGCGATATCTCGGGCAGGATGACAAGGCGCCCATCAAGCACCCGATGGCCATATCAGGCTTTGGAGGCAGGATTATGGGTATCAGTCTTGGCAGCCGACCCGGCGGTACCGCGGCGATCCTGATCCCTTCCGTGGGCTGCCCTGTTGGATGTAACTTCTGTTCAACATCGGCGCTATTTGGCGGTAAAGGGCATTTCATCAATTTCTATGAAACAGGGGATGAACTTTTTGAAGTCATGTGCGAAATTGAAAAGAAGCTCAAGGTTCGATCCTTTTTTACTCTGGATGAAAACTTTCTCCTTCACAAGAAAAGGGCTTTGAGGCTCCTCGAACTGATGGAGGCCAACAATAAAAGCTGGGCAATATACGTATTCAGCTCCGCACGGGTCCTGCAATCCTATACGATTGATCAACTTGTGAGACTCGGCATCGGATGGATATGGATGGGGCTGGAAGGGGAAAGCAGCAGCTACAATAAGCTCCATGGAGTTGATACGCGAGCCATGGTTCAGCTTTTGCAATCTCACGGCATCCGTGTCCTGGGATCCTCGATCATTGGCCTGGAAAACCATAAACCGGAAAATATGGATGCGATCATCGATTATGCCGTCGGGCATGAAACGGTTTTTCACCAGTTTATGCTTTATACTCCCATTTCGGGGACCCCCCTATATGAAAAGCACAAACAGGAAGGTACGCTGCTGGCGGAATCGGAACTCCCCGATGCCGATTCCCACGGACAATATCGCTTCAATTACCGCCATCCGTATATAAAAGGCGGACAGGAAGAGGAATATATTCTGGAGGCATTTTGGCGTGACTTTAATTTCAACGGCCCCAGCCTACTTCGCCTGATAAGGGTGCTGTTAAACGGATGGCAGATGCATAAGAATCATCCCCGGCGCGTGAGGGAGCGTTTCGCCTGGGAGGTATTTCCTTTACGATCAACGTATGCCGGCGCGGTCTGGGCCATGAGGAAGTGGTATCGCAACGATGCACGTATAGCCGAAAAGGCGGATAAGCTCCTCACGGATATCTATGCCACATTTGGATGGAAAACAAAGCTCATTGTGCCGCTTATCGGCAGGTTTGCCCTTCGTTCCTTGAAGAAGGAGGAAGAACGGCTGGCTCTAGGGTGGACCTACGAACCGTGTTGCTTCTATGAAAAAAACGAGGCAGCCAAGGCGCTGGAAGTGGCGCAGGCCATGAAGCACAGGCTCGAAGTGCAAGAAAAGCATCCTGTCGGCACTGAACCGATCCCCAATTATGGCAAATAGAATAGAGGGCACCTCTAATGAGGAAATCTATCGATCAGACTGCGCATGGGACAGAACGTCCCGGCAGCAATTCCATTCTGTATTTTCGCACTGCCAGTTTATCCACTGGCAACAGCTTTCGTATCTCAGAAAGGGTCGTGAAGCGGTAACCTGACCTCTTTACCTGCTCCAGCAACTCGATGAAGTGGCTGCTCCAGATGCCTCCTTCCACCTCGGCGTGCACCGGCAGCACATGCATGTCGCCGTCTTTCAAAATGGAAGCAACAGATGAAATGCCTTCAGGAACACCAACCTCCTCGAAGCAAGGGAGATCGGACGGAATTTCCGCAACACCTATCTTCTCATGGATGAATGGCTTCTTGGCCCGCGTGCAGCTCAGATAGTCAAACCGGTAATCCTTGAGAATCTCCATCACCCTGTCGTCGATAGCCCAGGCAGGCGCCCCGAATGCCGAGGGCTTTTGCCCGGTCAGCTCCGCAAACCCACGGATACCTTTTTCGAACCAATCCCGTATCCACTGTGTCGATCTTGTGTGCACCTCGTCCTGCCAGCGTCTGTGATCCCATGCATGAAATTGCACCTCATGGCCTTGAGACATTATTTGTCTGACGATATCCGGAAACGAAAGGGCGATCATCGGCGAAGGAAGCAAGGTCCCGTAAAGGGCTGTCCTTAAGCCATAGAGACCAACGGCATTAGTCCTGACCATCTTTTTCAGGAAGCGGGGATTTTTTATGAGCTGAAGAATGGCTCTGCCTGAGGCATCAGGCCCTATGCTCAAGAAGAAGGTACTCTTGATGTCATAGTTTCCCAGGATGTTAAGAAGACGGGGCACACCATTTTTCATACCATGATAGGTATCAACATCGATCTTTATGCCCAGTACTTTTTTATTTTTGTCATCAGACGGCACCCCTGTTCTCCTCCAAGAAAGAATCCAGTGTCATCCTCAGTGCGTCCTCCAAGCCTATCTCAGGTTTCCAATCCAACAGCTTTCGCGCTTTTTCAATGCTCGGTTTCCTGAAATAGATATCCTGGTAGCCTTTGCCATAGTAAGATTCGGCGGATGCCTCAACGATGTCAGAGTATACCTTGTCATTTCTGTGGTCCCGATGAGCCATAAAGAGATTCTTCAAAATATTGGCCAATTCCTTCACGGAACACTCATTGTCCGGATTTCCAATGTTGATAATCTCGCTTTTGCATATATCATTTTTGTTTTCCAGAATTTTCATCAACGCGGAGATGCCGTCATCCACATAGGTAAAACATCGCTTCTGATGGCCGCCGTCAACGAGTGCTATCGGGCGTTTCATAAGTAGTTCAGCAATGAATTGTGTGACGACTCTGGAACTCCCTTCTTTGGCTACGTACAAGGAATCCAGCCGCGGTCCAATCCAGTTGAATGGTCGAAACAGCGTGAATTCAAGATGACCGCGGGTGCCATAGGCATAGATCACGCGATCCAGGAGCTGCTTGCAGCATGAGTATATCCATCGCTCTTTTTGAATCGGCCCGACAACCAGGAAACTCTCGTCTTCTTTGAATTCCTTGTCAGTGCAGGCACCATAAACCTCGGACGTGGATGGGAATACAACACGCTTATGATACTTAACACATTGTTTGATGACGCCCAGATTCATCTCAAAGTCCAGGTTGTATACGCCGATGGGATCTTCAACATATAGTTTGGGTGTCGCAATGGCGACAAGCGGCAAAACGACGTCACATTTCTTTATGTGATACTCAATCCATTCCTTGTTGATCGCTATATCACCCTCAAGAAAATAGAAACGAGGATTGTTCACGGCTTCACCGAGGCGATCGTCGGCAAGGTCCATGCCGTATACGATCCAGTCTGTTTGAGCGAGTATCCGATTGATCAAATGATGACCGATAAATCCATTTACCCCAAGAATTAAGATTTTCATGTTAAGACTAACCCTTCTTTGCTCTTAAAATAGTCAAATATTAGATCGTGTTTCATTCTCGATCCCGCCACCTCGATATCTATAAGCTTCAGTCTGCCATCTCCCGTTCTGACAAAGACATCCTCATTTTCAACCTCTATCCGTCCGGGAGGATGGTCATTCCTGCCCTCTCCTTCAGGAATGGCCCACCAGATCAATATTTTTCCGACTCCGGGCAAAAAACCAAAGGCACCCGGATACGGCTCGGTAACGGCCCGGATGAGATTATAGATCCTCACGGCGGGCCAGTTCCAGTCAATGCGTCCGTCTTCCGGCCTGCGCCCGCTGTAATAGCTCCCTTTCGTCAGCTCCTGCGGAATCCGCGGAGCTCTGCCTTCCTGGATGTGAGGCAGGACTTCCGCAAGCATTTCTCTCGCTGCCCCGCAAAGCTTGTCATACAAGGACCGCACGGTGTCTTGAAAATCTATGTCAACAGCCTTCTGCTCGACAATGTCACCTGCGTCCGGTTTTACTGTCATATAATGGAGTGTAACCCCGGTCTGTTTCTCGCCGTTTACGATGGCCCAATTCACGGGGGTTCTCCCCCGGTAAGCGGGCAGAAGCGAGCCATGGAGGTTGTATGCGCCTGACGGCGGTATGTTCAAAATGTCCTGACTTAGCATATGCCGGTAATAGAAGGAAAAGATCACCTCGGGAGCGAGACGTAAAACTTTCTCCGTCCATTTGGGCGTATTCACATCAGGGGGACAGAATACCTCGATATGATTTTTATTTGCCCATTCAACGACGGAATCGAACCAGCAATTTTCCCCGGGGTCGTCTTCATGGGAAAAAATCGCCGCTATATTAAAACCGGCTTTCTTCAGGGCTTCAAGCCCGCAAACACCCATGTTGTGGTATGCGAATGCAACGGCCCTCATTGCGTCTGCCTTGCACTCTCCGACGAGTGGACCTTTTCAATAACATACTCCGGCCTTTTTCTCACTTCTCTATAAATCCGTCCAATGTATTCCCCTACTATGCCGAAGGCAAAAAACTGCAGGCCCACAAAAACAAACAGAATGGCAAATAATGTAAAAACACCCTCAGCAGCCCACAGGGCGCCATATACAAGTCTCGCAACGGCAAGGAAGATACCGAAGCAGACACCGCCAAGAGCCATCCATACTCCCCCGTACATGAGAAGCTTCATGGGCAGATCAGAAAATGACGAGACGAGGTCAAACTGAAGGTTGATGAGCTTTCGCAGAGGATAGTTAGATGTTCCACCGGCCCTCTCGTCGTGGGCAACCTCAATTTCGGTTACACGCTTACCAAAAAATGTCGCCAATGCCGGGATAAACGTTGCGTGTTCGTGGCAGGCAATCATGCGATCGACTACAGGGCGCCGGTAGGCCCGGAGCATGCAGCCCCAGTCGGTCATCCTGACCTTCGTAATCCTTCTGGCAATTATGTTAATAATCTTTGACGTTATGATCCTGAACATGGAATCCTTGCGCCCTTTTCTTATTGTGCCCACCACATCATAGCTGCCCGCTTCCATCTCTTTTACAAGCTTCGGTATCTCTTCAGGGGGATTCTGGAGATCCGCATCCAAAGTGATTATGATATCGCCTGTCACTACAGAGAAACCGGCAAGGATCGCCGCGTGCTGTCCATAATTTCTGACAAGCTCTACAACCTTCACCTCAGGTTCACTGGCAAAGCCTTTCAATATGGAGAGGGAACTGTCTCGGCTGCCATCATCAACAAAAATTATCTCATGCGGCCTGCCCATGCCTTGCATGACCGGCCGGATGCGCTCCATGAGGATATGCAGATTCTCCTCTTCATTGTAGACAGGAATGACCAGGGAAATCATCGGTTGTGAACTCATGGGATTGTCCTCATTGTTACAGATCATTCACTCGCTTAGGCACGAGCAAAACGCCTTTACAAAGCTGCTAACTTTTCAATATCTCTCTTATGGCTTCACAAACATAGGATACATCATCATTCGACATGCCTGGAAACAGAGGCAGGGAAATTATCCTTTCCGCTGCCCGCTCTGTTTCAGGGAGCATTCCTTTTCCCGTTGCAAACTGCCTCTTGATATAACTCAACAGGTGGCACGCCGGAAAATGAAGACCGTAGCCAACATTATACTCGGATAGTTTTTCCATAAAGAGACCCCGATCCATGGACAGAATCTTTATGATGAACAGGTGCCAAGCATGCACATGGGGATACTCGGGCACTCCGGGCAATTCGAGGCCCTTTACATCTTTTAGCCCTTTCATATAGAGCCCAGCTAGTTCGGCCCTTCTATGATTGATTTCGCCCAGCCTCGCGAGTTGCGCAAGCCCCAAGGCTGCCTGCATATCGGGGAGATTATATTTAAACCCCGGCAGACTAATATCGTACTCAGGGTTTCCCCCTTTTCCGTAACGTTTCCATGCGTCTCTCTCAATACCGTGGAATCTCAAAATTCTCAATTTGGCTTCCAACGCATCGTCAGTGTGTGTAATCATCCCGCCTTCACCACTGGTTATGTTCTTTATGGGATGAAAGGAAAAGATAGCTATATGGCGGAACCCTCCTGCATGCACACCTTTATAATAGGTGCCGACTGCATGGGCTGCATCTTCAATAACCAGGAGATTGTGTCGCTTTGCTATTTCCAGAATCCTGTCCATATCGGCGGGAGCGCCCGCAAAATGGACGGGAATAATGGCCTTTGTTTTACGGCTGATTCTTTTCTCTATAAGATCTGCATTGATGTTCAGTGTATCGTAATTGATATCCACGAAAACAGGCCTCGCCTTTAGCATGACAATCATATTTACGGTGGAGGCAAAGGTCATGGACGGTGTGACGATCTCATCTCCTTCCCCGATTCCCAGGGCAAGAAGTATAAGATGCATGCCGGCTGTCGCGGAAGTTAGGGAGACTGCATGGGATGCCCCCGTCAATTCGCAGAATCTGTCCTCAAATGCTTTACATACAGGTCCGGTAGTAATCCATCCGGATTTCAGGCAATCAACAACGCCTTCAATCTCTCTGTCGCCAATGGAGGGTCTGGACAGGGGCAAGAAATCTTGTCTGACTTTCATATCCAATCATTCACTCATCTTTAAGATGCAGGAGGCTATAATAACCATTATCCCACAGAACACGCAAAAAGGCTGTCTTTTTTTTCAGCTTTTCCACATTTTCGCGTTCCGTCACGCAATAGATATCCTTCTTTTCATGATAAAGACTAAAGAACATATCAGAAGTGAGAAAATAACGATTCTTTTCTTCCAGAGACAGCTTCTCTACTCCCGGTCTCAATTCGCCAATATCATCGACTACGGGCGTTCTCTTCTTGCTATAAAAATCCATACCGTAAAGTGACATCCCGTACTGATAGAGTTCCTCATTGGCGGGAACGTAATCTTTTATGATCCTGGCAATGGGATATGCCGACTTATATGGCGTCAAAAATTGGGACATAGGGAATATCAGGGAACTCATAAAAAGAAACGAGATCACATAAATAGTTATGAACCAGCCGCTCCGCCATTTTCTTCCGATGATTTCAGGCAGAAATGTAATCGCTATCTGCATCAAGATAGGGAAGATCACCCACGGCCACCACACATGGAAAGGTATCTCGTGGTTCTTAAGAAAAGGCGGCGCGAGGAGGACGGCGATGAACAGGAGAGATTGCAGGATCACGGGCAGACGATACAGACTTCCTGCCCCTTTGCTGTGATCGAAATTATCACCCTGGTCATCATATGATCTAAAAATGTGTCCCATAAAAACCGCGATGGGCAAGAAAACTGGGGCGATATAGGGGATAAGCTTGGATGAGGAAATGGAAAAGAATAGAAATATGAAGCCCGTCCATGTAAGCAAAAATAATTTTTCCGTTGCGGCAAAAAGAGAAACTAATTTAGCCCCGCCTTCTTTAACGGCCTTGAAGAGAAAAGCACACCAGGGCATTGTACCCGCGATGATGATAGGAACGTAAAAATAGATAGGCTCGTTTCTGGAGTGCATGGTCGTGGTATATCTGAGGAAATGTTCCTGTACGAAAAAAAACCACAAGAAGTCTTTATTTGCTCTTTGCACAAGAAATAACCAGGGCCCGGCGACAGCCAAAAAGATTATGATGCCTGCCGGTGAGAACAATCGTAATATATCGCGCCACCTTCCGGCCAATAAGAGCCACATTATGACGATGGCAGAAGGAAAGACTATCCCGATCAAACCTTTTGTAAGAAAGGCCAAGGCACAGAAAAGATAAAAGAGATAGATATTTTTCTTTCCGTACTCGCCATCTGAAAAGTATCTGTAGCCAAACCATGTAGCAACAGAGACAAAGAATGCCAGCGGCATATCGAGGATATTAAGCCGTCCGATGGCAAAAGGAAATAAAGATGTCGTCAAGACCGCAGCCGCATAAAACCCCGTTTTTTCGCCGTGAAAAAAAGTGCCCATTCCATAAACAAGGAGGATACACCCCCACGCACAAAGCGCTGAAAACAGCCTTGATGAGAATTCATTCTCCCCGAAGATCTTAAATGACAGGGCCGTCGTCCAGTAGCACAAAGGCGGCTTTTCAAGGTAGACGGTTCCTTTTAGATGCGGTGTCACATAATCTCCCGAATGATTCATTTCACTGGGGATAGCGCTGTAACGCCCTTCATCCGGCTCCATTAATGGCACAAATGCAAGGAGGGCTAAATAAATAATGAATGGCAGGAAGAAAAAAATGATTTTTTTATTTTTAGTCCAATCCATAAGCTATCAGATACTTTCCTGTTTCGGATTGAATTTAGTAATTTAAGGTTCTCCCTATTGTCAAGACAAAAAATTAAGGATATCCGAAATACGTGGCCTGATAAGCCAGCACAAGTTTAAGTTAGACTGTACTTTTCGGCTCTGAGGGTAATTGTGATGGCGACGATCAATTCTTATGTTCCCCGTTTGTTCTGATAGCCTGATGTATCTCTCACCACAGATGATCAGCCATCATGCAAAGCTCTTGATTGCCTCTTTACGATTGACACGCAAGCATATTTCCCCTATGTTGATTACACGGAGAGGACATTACTCTACTGACGCTGTTTTTTCAATGGTCTCACAAAAATGGTCATAATTGATACGCACATCCATTTCTCCAGGATTGCCTGCTTCCAGGAAGCCGCTCTCCAGGAATCGGGTTGCGATTATTCATTGGCCGGTCTTCAGGAGGAATTGGCCCGCAATAATATGCGGGCAGCGATCCCCTCATTGTGAATGAATTCCGTCACGCCCTTATGTATGCAATGAGTTGGGATAAAATCCTTTTCGGCAGTGACTGGCCCCTCGCTCCCATGACTGCATATCTTGATTTAGTCGTGAGGATTGTCCCGGAAAAATATCTGGAGAAGGTTTTGGGGAAAAATGCCTTTAATATTTTTACCAGAATACCGAACAAATAAGAAGGATAGGGGTTCATAAAATGGATTTAAAGAGGTATCATATAACTTGTCACACAATCTCCTTGGCTCTGGCGTCTATTTTTTCCTTGTCCCTGATCATTTCTCCCTCATGGGCATACGCAGACTGGACGCCGCTCATTGAACGCCTCGTAGCCGACAAGTTCGACGAGCAGGTTATAAGAAAAATATTTGACCGCCCGGGCGTAAATTTTGATCCCGGCGCTATGTCATGCAAGCTGAAGGAACTCATAAACAAGCGATACAAGAAACATGATGCTGTTTCTGCCCGCAAAGTCAGGGCCGCATACGCCCGCTTCTTAAGACCGGAAGTGATTGCCGAGGCGCAATCCTATTTACAGAGAAACAGAGAGACTCTGCAGGGAATAACGGAGAACTACTGTGTTCCCAAAGAGATTGTCGTATCAATACTGCTTGTAGAAACCGAGCTCGGTCAGTATTTGGGTGATCGGGGGGCCTTCAATACGCTGGCAAGTATGGCTTTGAGCTACGATCTGGAGACTATCCGTCCCTATCTTGCGCCTGACCTGCTTACCCGGAGGAATGAGGATTTTGCAAAGAAGCGCTGCCGCCAGAAGGCTGATTGGGCTTACGAAGAACTCAAGGCCTTGATTAGATATGCCTTGGATAATGGCATTGACCCTCTAAGTATTCCGGGTTCCATTTACGGCGCAATCGGGATTTGCCAGTTTATGCCGACAAAGATCTCCGTTTATGGAGTCGATGCCGATAAAGACGGTCGCGTTAACCTCTTTTCGGAGCAGGATGCACTTTACAGTATGGCAAACTATCTCCGCTCTCACGGTTGGCGCTGTGACATGAGCGCGAAAAGGCAGTACCGGGTAATCCTCGCTTACAACCACAGTAAAATCTATGCCGATACCGTACTGAATGTGGCTAAGAAACTGAAGGAGTAAGGTTGAAGAGGCTCAGCCGCGGACGGAAATGATAGGTATCATGCCAATGGATATTTTAGATTAACTCATAGGGTCTCCCCAGAGGGAGAAAAAAGTTGAAATTGGTTTTAGTAAAAAGTGTCACGAGTTCTCTTATGCCCTGAGGGTCTCAGGTATTTTTAAGGGGACATCTACGGGTTTTATATACTTGGTAATAATATTAGAGGTATTTTTGACGTTCAGTTTTTCGAACAAAAAGGAAAACTGGTTTTCCAGCTCTGCACCGATGGCTTGCAATGCCTCTTTCGGGAGATTCCAAAGTTCTTTCTTAAAGGGACCAAACCCCTTCTTTCGTGTTTTATAGATAAACTGCTCTTCGGTATCTGTATCTTTCTTTTCGCTTATCATTTTATTTTTTATGTATTGATATATCTGGTCCTTCAGAGCTGCCGGGAAGTGTTTGCTTTCGTAAATCATATTTTGAAATCCCGTGGCCAGATGGATTTCGGCTGTACCCGTTTTGGGAAATTTGTCGAAAGCCTCATTGGGGAGCGTCGATGCCCCGTGTTGAACTGCACCGGAAAGACCAAACTCAGCTCTTGCAGCCTCGGATAATTTTTCCAGGGCATTGAAATCCAGCTTGACTTTAGCGATAGTCCCATCAGGCAGAGGAACGCCTCCATGGGTGGTACCTGACTGTACACTGATCTTGCTGATGCCTATCATATCGTCACCGCTCTTCTTGAGGTCATCCAGATAGCCGGCCATATAGGCCCGCAATTCTTCAACGGTGCTGTTTTTCCCTCCAACTTCACCGATTTCACCGCCGACAGAGATCGTCACGCCGGCCGGTTCCAGATCCCGGATCATGGTGGTCAGCTCTGCCGCAAGAGAGTAATTCGTTTCCTGCTGTTCTTCCACTGTCGGTTTTGATAGATCCACAAGCGTTGACGTATCGATATCGATATTGTAGAACCCCGCCTCGATGGCTTCCCAGATCAGGTCTTTAACTGCTTGCACTTCCTTAGACGGATCGGATGCAAATTTTTTCGCACTTACCTGGAAATGATCTCCCTGCAGAAAGAGGGGTCCCCCGTATCCCACCTTGATTGCCGCGGCTGTTACCGCACAGGTATACTCTTCAGGACGCTGAGAGGTGTAGTCAATTTCAGAACGGGCAATTTCAAAGATCACGGGGCCGACATCGCCCTTCATAGCAGCGCGCATGACAGACTGGGCAACATCGTAAGTGAGGGCCCGGATATTGATGGCCGGCACTGTAAAGCCAGATACCTCCTTACGCCCCATTGCCTCATAAAGAGGGCGGACCGATGTGGAAAGAATACCCAGAGCTACTCCGGTCCTTCGTATCAGCCACCTTGCTGCTTTTCTGGTCTCCTCGTCGCTGCTGAATACGGCCGTAAATACAAGATGGTCAATGAGTGAACTCCGGAGCTTCTTCTTATCCAGCACCTTGACATCACCGTCCGAAATTTTCAGAATCACTTCCAAACCTTTTTTCAATTGATCCACGGTTTCATAGGTCGTTGCCATAGCTTTTGCCCTCCCCATCAGCCATTAGCAAGAAATTCATTCGCCTTTTCCACCTCAAAGCGGCTCCCGATGTAGACCGGGCGACGTTGATCCAGGTCTTCCACCTTGATGGACAGGATATCCTGTTTGCCGTCCGTAGCCATGCCGCCGGCCTGTTCAATGATGAATGCCATGGGCTGAAGCTCAAAGAGAAGTCTCAATTTCCCATTGGGACTTTTCTTGAGTGCAGGGTAGGTAAAGATGCCCCCTCTTTTGATCAACACCTGATTGATATCCGGCACAAACCCGCCACTGTAGCGGAGTTTATAGCCTTCCTTCTCCAGGAACTCTATGTACTTGAGGTGCGCCGGTGTCCAGTCTTTTCTCAGTCCTCCCAGACTGTATATGTCTCCCCGTTCCTTTAGGGTTATGTTTTCCTCAGAAAGGACGTATTCCCCTTCCCTATTCAATACGAATTCATGGGTTCCCTTTCCCGCAGAATAGACCATCGTGATCAGGGGGCCGTATGTGATATACACAGCCGCTGCCAATGTCTTTTTCCCTTCAGCTAAGATGGACTCCTTATGAATGCCGATGATCGTTCCTATGGACAGATTGGTATCCACCAAAGAAGAACCGTCCAGCGGGTCTGCGGTAATAAAATATTTCTCATCACCTTTTCCGATCTGTATGACAGCGTCCCGTTCCTCCGAGGCATACTCCCGGACAAACCCCGAATACTCGAGTTGGTTCTTAAGAATTTCGTCGGCGCTTCTATCCAGAGTCAGTTGCTCTTCGCCATAAATATTCTTGAATCCGGCGAGCTTCCGGTGTGATTCATGAATTTTGGCGGATATGTATTTCCCCATGACTGCGATCTGCCATATAAGCCTGCGCAGATCCATTTCCACACTCGCCTTCCACATATGTCTGCGCAGATCCACAGTAAATTTCGTATAATCCGAAATGCCCTCTCCCATGATCGTCCATCCTTCTAATATTTTTGTTTTTTGTAACAATTAATTATTAACTTGACAAGTACATTTTTGTCCTCAGCTGTCCAATATTTGAGATGAAACAAATTGTAACTCTTAACCGGATATGTTAGTAAACTTAAAAGATTATGTGAGGAGATGATCCATGATTACAAAAGAAGATGCGATTGCATTGCTCTCTCAATACATCAAGAATGAGAGGATGTTATATCATTGCTACGCCACAGAGGCTGTCATGAGGGCATTGGCGCGCCGGTTGGGAAAAGATGAGGAGAAATGGGGAATTGCAGGACTGCTCCATGATCTGGATTTGGAGCTGATTGACGGCAATCTGACAGTCCATACGCATGAAACCGCTAAGATCCTCGATGGGATAGGTGTCGATCCTGAGATTATTGATGCCATTAAGATGCACAATGAAGATGCCTGGGGTATGAAGAGGAATACAGTATTCCATCACGCTCTGGCTGCAGGCGAGACCATCACCGGCATGATCGCCGCTACGGCCCTCGTTTATCCCGATAAAAAACTGGCAAGTGTGAAGGCAAAATCAGTTACCAAGAGAATGAAGGAAAAGGCTTTTGCGGCATCCGTCAATCGGGATACGATAATGGAATGTGAAAAACTCGGCATTCCATTGGATGAATTTGCTGAGATTTGTCTTCAGGCAATGAAAGAAATCAATGACCAGTTGGGATTATAATCAAACTATCCGCACGGGAGGACAAAACAATGGGAAAGTCATACAGAGTCGCCGTTGTTCCGGGTGATGGAACAGGACCCGAGGTAATCGCAGAAGGATTGAAGGTCCTCAAGGCTGCGTCCGCAAAGTATGGTTTCAAACTGGACCTGTCCCATTATGATTTGGGCGGCGAGCGATATAAGCGCACAGGTGAGGTATTGAGCGATGAAACCGTTGAAGAGCTGAGGAAATTCGATGCAATCTATCTGGGCGCCATCGGCCATCCCGATGTAAAAGCGGGCATCCTGGAGAAGGGCATCCTCCTTAAGCTTCGCTTCAGCCTGGATCAATACATAAATCTGAGGCCTGTCAAGCTCTACGCCGGCGTAGATACGCCTCTGAAAGACAAGAAACCGGAGGATATAGATTTCGTTGTAGTCAGGGAAAACAGCGAAGGCCTTTATGCAGGTGCGGGCGGCTTCCTGAAGAGAGGCACGGCAGACGAGATTGCGACTCAGGAATCCATCAACACGCGCAAGGGAGTGGAACGATGCGTGAGATTCGCCTTTGAATGCTGCCGCAAACGCAACAAAGCAAGGAAGCTGACGCTATGCGGAAAGACTAATGTGCTGACTTATGCCTTCGACCTGTGGGAGAGGACATTCTACGAAGTGGCCAAGGAATATCCCGATATAAAGACCGAATACGCTCATGTGGATGCGACCTGTATGTGGATGGTGAAGAATCCCGAGTGGTTCGATGTGATCGTGACGGACAACATGTTTGGCGACATCATCACCGATCTGGGAGCAATGATCCAGGGAGGCATGGGAATAGCCGCGGGCGGCAATATAAATCCACAGGGTGTTTCCATGTTTGAACCCATAGGCGGTTCAGCGCCCAAATACACGGGGCTAAACGTGGTCAATCCGCTTGCCGCCATCATGGCCGGGCAGATGATGCTGGAGATATTGGGAGAAGATAATGCGGCGGCCGCCCTGGAAAAAGCCGTAATGAAGGTTGTAGCAGAGAAAATTAAAAACCTGTCCGCTGGACAGATGGGTTATTCAACGAGCGAAGTAGGCAGCCTCGTGGCCGGTTTGATTTAGGCGCTGGAAAAAATTTTGAACTTTACATCATACCGTACTTTTTCAGTTTCAGGTGCAGCGTCCGCCGGGTGATGCCGAGCCGTCTGGCTGCTTCGCTTTTGTTTCCGCTGGCCGTTTCCAGTGCCTTCAGTATCGTTTCCTTTTCTACCGATTCCAGAGACGGCTCTGCGGCTCCGATCTGCTGAACCGGCATTTCTTTCTCTTGCGGCTCTGCCCGGAAGACGAGGGTGAATTCCTCTTCACCGAGGTATTCCGAGCGGGAAAGCACGACCCCCCGTTCAATGGCATTCATGAGTTCCCGGACGTTACCCGGCCAATTGTACTTCAGGAGCCGATCCATGGCCTGAGGGGTAAATCCCTTGATGCTTTTGTGATTCTTCTTAGCAAACAAGGTGAGAAAGTGCCGGGCAATAAGGGGTATATCTTCCCTCCGTTCCCTCAGCGGCGGAACGTTGAGCGTCACCACATTCAGACGGTAATAAAGATCATCGCGGAAACGTCTGGCCTCAATTTCGCGCATCAGATCCTTGTTGGTGGCAGCGATAACCCGTACATCCACCTTAATGACATCATCTCCACCCACGCGGGTGATTTCCCTTTCCTGCAAAACGCGTAATAACTTGACCTGCATGGCCGGAGACATTTCGCTGACTTCATCCAGGAAGAGAGTCCCTCCTTCGGCCTGACGAAATTTTCCCTCCTTGCGTTTGTCGGCACCGGTAAAGGCGCCTTTTTCATGGCCGAAAAGCTCTGATTCGAGAAGTGTTTCCGTAATCGCAGCGCAATTGATTTTCACGAAAGGGCCGTTTTTCCGGAGGCTGTTGAAATGGATGGCTCCTGCAATCATTTCTTTTCCTGTTCCGGACTCGCCGGTAATCAGAACGGTTGCCTCAGAGGGCGCAACCTGGACCATGGTTTCGATAAGTCTCGTCATGGCCGGACTGTGCCCGATCAGGGTTTTACTGTCAAATTTGGCGGCAAGACTCTCCCGGAGGTAGCGGTTTTCCTCTTTTAAACGGCTGTGTTCCATAGCCCGTTCGATGGTAAGTTTCAGTTCGTCAAAATCAAGAGGCTTGGTAAGATAATCGTAGGCTCCTTCTTTGATTGCCTTCACCGCCGTTTCCACCGAGGCATACGCAGTCATGATAATGACAGGGATAGCGGGATTGAACCTCTTTATTTCCGCAAGGGCCTCTAACCCGGACACTTTGAGCATACGAATGTCCATGAGAATCAGATCGAAAGGTTTCTGAGAAGCTGCTTCGATGGCTTTTCCGCCGTCATCGGCTTCGGCAACTTCATATCCCCAGCCGTCAAGCAGCGTCCTTAACATTGTCCGATGGGCAAGATCGTCATCTACGACCAAGATAGTATTTTTTGCTTTCATATCCCTTACTCTCTCATAGCCTGATTTCCCGATGTTTGCATCGAAAGCCAATAATATTTATGTATAATGTCATGTTAAGATTTCTCCCGTTGGTCGAAATGACAAATTTGAAATTCCTCCGTTACTTCATATTTCCTGCTTTGAAAAAATGTATGACTCGTTGATTCAAGGCAGAGACTCGAACCAACAAATAGGTTATGCGCGCGCCTCGGAAGCCGGGCCAACGGGTAGAAAGATTGACACTGTGGTTCCCTTCTCAGGTTCACTTGTCACCCTGATCTCACCATCATGGGCTTCCATTATCTTATAGACAATAGCCAGCCCGAGACCAGTTCCTGAAGACCTGGTCGTAAAGTATGGATCAAAGATGCGGGCAATATCCTTTTCATCGATCCCTTTTCCTGTGTCGGATACATCGATCCTGATTATGCGGTTCTCGTGCAGTAAGACTGCTACCGTAAGCGTGCCGCCTTTGTCCATTGCTTCCATGGCATTCAAATATAGATTAAGCAGCACCTGTTTGATTTTATCTGAATCTATGAGGATATTCCCGATATGCAGCGGCAAATCTGTTCGAACGGTGATCTCTTTCGCCTTTGCCTGGCCTTCGATCATTTTCAGGGTATGTTTTATTATCTCCTGGATGGAAGTCCAATGCCTCTTCATCTCCATCGGTCTTGCAAATTCAAGGAGCTGGCCTATCACCCGGTTTAGCCTTTCGACCTCCTGAACCATGATGTCTGCGGTTTTCTGATCCTCAAGGTTATCCCGGTAACGCTCTTTGAAAAACGTGGCGAAACCTTTGATGGAACTCAGGGGATTCCTTATTTCATGGGCAATCCCGGCTGCCAGACTGCCCACTGATGCGAGGCGTTGACTTCGTTCCATTTCTTTCTTCAGATGCTGCACCTCGGTGATGTCCCTGAAAAGTATTACATAGCCAAGAGAATTGCCGTTATCTTCCTCCAAAGCTGTTGCAATCACTTCGAGGGAAATTGTTCTGCCATCTTTTAGAGGGCAATCTATCTCCTTTTCGACGACTTTTTTCTCAGCTTTCAGGCCCTGCAGTAAAGCCTTGCATGGCGGGGGCAGGATCTCATCGGCCTTCTTACCGATAACATCCCGGTAGGCATAACCCAGGATGGATTCGGCGGTCTGGTTAAATGAAATAATTTCCTCCCTCTCGTTGATAGCAACGAGACCGATGGGCATGTTTTCAACGAGGTTGTCGGAGAAGACTTTTATTCTGGAGAAGGAGGTCTTTGCCGAACGATACCCTTGGGCGAGAAAAAGAGAAATGACCCCGGAACATCCAATCACAATAAAGATGACGGCCATCAAAACGGTATGACGTGTATCCTGCTCTCTCGCCGCAATTACCGGCCCCATATCCATGCCGACAAAAATGATGAATCCCGACGATACTCTCTCAGATTTGTCCATTGCTGGTGGTAATGGTTGCTTACCTGATTTTGGTTGTCCCTGAAATCCCTGAAAAGGTTTCTCTGTCGGGGAAAATTGCCGGTATACTTCAAATGTATCGGCGCCTACAGGATTGGGGACCTGGCGCCATTCCACTTTTTTTAAAGCAGCAAGACGCGCAAGATCAAGATCCGTCCCGTACGTATCCCCGATCATAGAGGGATCGCTGTCGGCCACGATTGTGCCATTGACATCGGTTACAATCAGATGATCGATGTCCGGCTGCTGTGCAGTTTCAATCAACAGTTTCTGGAGCTGAAAACTGCTCCATCGCATTCCTATGCCCGTTCTGGCGCCCGCTTCAAAAGACCTTATCAGCGCCGCTCCCTTCTCAACCAAGAGCTGGGTGGTGTATTCCTTTTGTTTGTTTATGCTCTGGAGGGTCATTACAACAAAGATGGGCACAATGATGACCACAGCCCCGATAATAACCCAGGGCGAGACACCGGCCCAGAATTTCCTGTCCCTTCTATTGCTCTTCTTCTTCATGTTCATCTGGATACTTTTTATTCAACTGGATACCATAATTGGATACTTTTTATCCATATTTTTCTTTAGCATGAAACATAAACTGATGAATGGCAGCGGTTGATTAGCGAATAACTAAGTGTTATAGATATCTTACATAACATAACACTTATCTGGCACAGCCCTTGCTCTTTACACAAGCAAAAGAGAGAAATAACTTTTAAGGAGAATACGACGATGAAAAAATTAACAATGACATTAGTCACAGTGCTTGTCGTGACAGCTTTATCGACTTATGCATTTGCCTACGGTCCCGGTTGGGGAAGAGGGCATGGCGGATCAGATTGTTATGGACCGGATACATCCGTTCTGTCCCAGCTTAATCTGACATCCGAACAGACGGCAAAAATCAATGCCCTCCGTGAAGCTAATCTGAGGGACACAAAATCCCTTAAGGACAAGATGTTCAGCAAGCGGGGCGACTTAAAGCTGCTCTGGCTGCAGACGAATCCCGACCAGGAAAAGATTATGGCAGCGCAGAAAGAGATCAGGGCCCTGAGAGATAAAATGCAGGACAAGATGACCGCCTATCGGCTGGATGTTCTCAAGGTCTTGACACCCGAACAGCAGGAAAAGATGAAGTCCTTCAAAATGGGACGCGGTTTTGGCCCCGGCATGAGGGGTGGCCCTGGTATGGGTGGTGGCCCCGGCATGGGCGGCAGCCCGGGCATGATGAGAGGCAACTGGTAAAAAATTCTTAACGATCATCCGGGAGGCTAGACCTCCACCTTCCGGATGATCATCGTATTGCCGTCCGGAGTTTCGACACAACTAATCGTTCACATTTCGCATCGTCTCAAAAAAACCCAGCCCATATCTTCTCAAAATGTTGTGGCGACTTTCAATATCTTCTGCAGTTAGTTAAGAAGCCCGGCCACTTTCTTTCCATATTCAACGCATGTTTCAATGCTTTTGGTATCCGGGTTCCACAGACTCCTTATTCCTGCATCAACCACATTGAAGCCTGCGGATTCAAGGTTCTGTGAAATGACCTTTACAGATTCTCCGCTCCAGCCGTAGCAGCCGAAGGCAGCCGCTTTTTTGCCCTGGAATTTCAAACCTTTTATTTCTTCAAGAAGGGCGGCGACAGCAGTCAGGATACCCCGGTTGATGGTCGGTGAGCCGACAAGAACGGCCTTGGATTTAAAAATCTCCGTGATCACGTCATTCTTGTCCGATTTGGAAAGATTATACAACTTCACGTTCACTTTCTGATCAGATTGCTTTATCCCACTGGCAATATTTTCAGCCATGACGCGGGTGCCGTTCCACATGGTGTCGTAAACGATGGTGATCTGGTTTTCTTTGTAATTATCAGCCCATTTCAGATACTGCTCAACAATTTGAATGGGATTATCCCGCCAGATGACACCATGACTTGTACAAATAATGTCAACGGGCAAATTGAAGGACAAAACCTCCTTAATTTTTTTGTCTACTGCCTGACTGAACGGAGTCAGGATGTTTGCATAATACTTTATACATTCCTCCATCAGTTCGGCCCGGTCGACGAGATCATTAAACATGAACTCAGATGCATAATGCTGACCGAAACCATCATTACTGAACAAAATATTATCGCCCGTCAGGTAACAAAACATAGTGTCCGGCCAATGAAGCATCGGCGCCTCTATAAAAATCAATTCCTTTTTCCCTAAACTCAGACGGTCGCCTGTCTTTACTGCGTGAAAATCCCAATCCTGATGGTAGTGGCCCTTAAGGGATTTGATACCGTTTGCGGTGCAGTATATGGGTGTATCGGGGATATGGCTCATGAGTTCGGGCAGGGCGCCGCTGTGATCGATCTCCGCGTGGTTTGCAATGACATAATCGATTTTTTTCAAATCGATGATTTTTCGCAGGTTCTCAACGTACTCTTTTGCAAATGGAATCCACACCGTGTCAATCAAAGCAATTTTTTCTTCTTCGATTAGATATGAATTGTAGGTTGACCCGCGGTGCGTTGAATATTCATCACCGTGAAATTTCCTGAGTTCCCAATCAATCTTACCGACCCATGACACGTTACTTTTAATATGCAACTTCATACTTTATCTCCCTTCTTCTTATGAATAACTCTCTTGCAGTTTGATCAACAAGCTCCATCCATATCACGCAACGATCACCTCGTAAAAATGAGGCGTTGGATGACCATCAAGTAACGCCCCGACACGTTTGCCCGCTTCGTCATGAATGGGACTGGTGTGCATGCTCATAAATGTTTCATTACTCTCATGTTCTACAACAGCGGCGTAGTTACCTCCCTTTATGGGTTTCAAAAGCCGCCGGCTAATAAATCCTTTATGTTTCGCGAACTCTTTATTTGACCATTTAAACCATTCCTGAAATTCCGCATCCTTTCCCGCCTTAATCGGTGGAAAATTGATAATAACCACAAACATGACAGATACCTCCTTTTCTTGTTTTTCTGATACATCGATACGTTCCACTTACCCGATTTGGCCAATCGAATGAAACTGTCATACTGGAGCAAGAAGGGATTGGAATTAGTTCTGAGAACTTTACGGAGTTTTTCCGCCGTTATCAATGAGTGCTTTCACCGCCTCAAGGCCGTATGGTGTACCCTGCTCAATGGCCTTTAGCACCGTGCCACCGCCCGTGAAGAAATAATATTTCGAATTATCAAGTGTCGATAGATAAAGACCGGGACACAAATTTTTAAATTCCTGAAGCGTATCTCCACCTCCATAGAGTTTATTTGCTTCTACATTCTGATCGATTTTGCTATCCAGGGCCGCAGAGCCTTCGGAAAAATACGGTGTATACCCCATGACTGCATTAACAAAAATGGTTCTTGCCGAGTTCAGCGCTTCTGATATCTCCGGATCTTCGAATGATTCTTTCGCAATATCCAGGATATAAGGAAGTTTTGCACCTTTTTTGAATTCCCTTGTCGATATGATCTTGTATTTTCCCTCAATCTTTCCTTCCATGGTATCCGATTCATACACATACGGAAGTTCCAGTATCTTGTGATTTTTCTTGTCCATCTCGACGAGATTCCTGGCAGCTTCGATATCTTCCCGTTCAATACCACTGATTGATATGTCGTATTTTGCACAGAGGTAGGTATTGTAAATGATTCCGCCGAGGATCAATTTATCTACTTTCTTATAGATTTCGTTGAGGGGCCCAATCTTTGTATTGTACTTTGCACCCGCCACCACAGCGATGAACGGCCTTTCGGGCTGCAGAACCTGTGAAAGATTCTGTATCTCCTTTTGCATGAGATATCCCGCAAACGACGGTAGATACCTCGTGATGTGATAGGTGGAGACGTGCGGCTGCCAGGAACCGAAAGCATCGTTAACAAAAACATCGGCCAGTCCCGCCAGTTGGCGTGCAAATGCTTCGCTGTATTCAGATTCCGATTCTTCTCCCTGGAACCACCTTGTATTCGGGAGGTATATGGCGCCGATCCTTTTTTCTCTTAAATTTTTTACGGCAAGATTTATCGAAGTGTCGATGCTTTTTATCCCTTCATCACCTTCCGGCCTGAAGGTGGGGCAGTAGATCTTTGTATGAAGCTTGCGCTCCAGATATTCTGCAATAGGCTCAACCGCGGTTGATTTGTCTACTTTAATTTTACCTGTTTTATCCCGGGGCCTGCCGATATGCGTCATAATAATCGGCCTGCCGCCTCTTTCGACGATATTGAAGATCGTTCCAATGGTTTGATCTATTCTGAACGGGTCTTCAATAGTTCCTTTTTTGACCACATTATGGTCAACGCGTAAAAGTACTATTTTATTCTCCACGTCGGCATCCTGTAAGAGTGGGAGTTTGGGATCAAGTTGTGTTTCCATGGCAATTCCCCTTTCCTTATACTTTATATTGACAGTACGGATTTTTTCATAGAATTACAAGACCAATTTATTTATGAAGTCAGGAGAGTACCTCTTTTGACCTTGATCCTATGGTTATCAAGTTAAAGAAGCAGATTTCCTCCATCGGCTCATTCTGGAGAATTGATAAATTTAAATTTTGTTTTGTACTTCCTGTAATGTTGCTTTTCTAATTTAACTCATTCATTCAACATATCAACTACAAATCAATAACATATCTTGCGATTTATTCAGGGGTTATGTATATATGCTTCCATCGATTTGTAAAAAAG